>Ga0115548_1000008_pt1 | contig 126361 bp, 130 predicted proteins | sample COGITO_mtgs_1004_4_FD_87187 | JGI IMG/M metagenome (GOLD analysis project Ga0115548, IMG submission 87187) | Pelagic marine microbial communities from North Sea - COGITO_mtgs_100423 | ecosystem: Environmental > Aquatic > Marine > Epipelagic | place: Germany:Helgoland, sampling site Kabeltonne...
AGCAAGGGCACAGAGGTGATCGGTGAGGGCTATTTCATGGTTATCTGCCAACGGATTTCTACGTTGCACGAAACGTTATGTGTTCCTCCGCTTGATGAGCGTGGGCGTTACAAATCCACCTCTGTTGAAGAAAGTCCTGATTACCAAAAACGGGACAAGAGCCTTGATCGTAAGATGTATTCCACCAGTAAAATTGGTGGCCGACACATGTGGCGCGATATTAAGAATGCTGGTCCATTCATGTTTTCTAACGCGTTGGGCGAGCGATTGATTGCCGCCAATCTAAGCGGTCTTGTCTACTGGACATACGAAGAAGCTTGAAAATAGCTTCACTAAGCGTAGGGCGGGGTGGCGCTTTGGGCATTGCTTGAGGCCACTTTGCTCTCGTTAAATGCCCCAATACCAACTTACCTAAAATTTTCCTGACCTCCGTCATTGACTCCGTCTATTTCACTGCCTACCTATCATCCGTTAGCACTCGAACCTGTTGAGTGATAACGGCCCCCTTAGAGGGGTAAGGAATAGAATTTGAGCTTTAAGGAGCTATTACAAATGGCATTAACACCGCTTCACGACCGTGTGCTGGTTCGCCGCACTGAAGGCGAAGAAAAAACTGCTGGTGGATTGTACATCCCAGAAAGCGCGAAAGAAAAGCCAAGCGAAGGCGAAGTTGTATCTACAGGCCCAGGCGCCCGTAAAGACAACGGCGAATTGGTCGCTATGGATGTTAAAGCAGGCGACAAAGTCCTGTTTGGCAAATGGAACGGTACAGAAATCACTGTCGACGGCGAAGACCTGTTGATGATGAAAGAATCCGACATCATGGGTATCCTGTCCTAAGCAATCGCTTTCGAAAACCGGTGCGGGATCATCCCCGCCCTACCCTAATTTATTGAATACTCTTAAGGAGATTATCACATGGCTGGTAAGGACGTAAAGTTCGGCACAGACGCTCGCAATCGTATGCTCACAGGCGTGAACATTCTAGCGGACGCTGTCAAAGTAACATTGGGCCCAAAGGGTCGTAACGTTGTTTTGGACAAATCTTTCGGCGCACCGCGCATCACCAAAGATGGTGTATCCGTGGCGAAAGAAATCGAACTAGAAGACAAGTTCGAAAACATGGGCGCACAAATGGTTAAGGAAGTTGCTTCCCGTACCAATGACGAAGCTGGCGACGGTACAACAACCGCAACAGTTTTGGCGCAAGCAATCGTTAAAGAGGGCATGAAGTCTGTAGCGGCTGGCATGAACCCAATGGATCTTAAGCGCGGCATCGACATGGCAACTAAAGCAGTTGTTGAAGCGATCAAAGCAGCGTCACGTGAAGTTAAAGACACAGACGAAGTTGCTCAAGTCGGCACCATCTCTGCAAACGGCGAAGCAGAAATCGGTCGTCAGATCGCAGACGCAATGCAAAAAGTTGGCAACGAAGGCGTTATCACTGTTGAAGAGAACAAAGGTCTTGAAACTGAGACTGATGTTGTTGAAGGCATGCAATTCGACCGCGGCTACCTTTCACCTTACTTTGTCACAAACGCTGACAAAATGACGGTTGAGTTGGAAGACTGCATGATCTTGTTGCACGAGAAGAAGCTTTCTTCTTTGCAGTCATTGGTCCCGTTGCTCGAGCAAATCATCCAATCGCAAAAGCCACTTATGATCATCTCAGAAGATGTTGAAGGCGAAGCATTGGCAACTTTGGTTGTGAACAAATTGCGCGGCGGCTTGAAAATCGCAGCTGTTAAAGCACCTGGTTTCGGCGATCGTCGCAAAGCCATGTTGCAAGACATCGCGATCCTAACTGGCGGTCAAGTGATCTCCGAAGAGTTGGGCATGAAGCTTGAATCCGCGACCATGGACATGCTGGGCACTGCCAAGCGCGTCAACATCACCAAAGATGAAACAACTATCATCGATGGCAACGGCGACTCTGCTGAAATCGAAGCGCGCGTGACTCAAATCCGTCAGCAAATCGAAGAAACAGATTCAGATTACGATCGTGAAAAACTGCAAGAGCGCGTAGCCAAATTGGCTGGTGGTGTTGCTGTGATTCGCGTTGGTGGCATGACTGAAACTGAAGTTAAAGAACGCAAAGACCGCGTTGACGATGCATTGAACGCGACACGTGCCGCTGTTCAAGAAGGTATCGTTGTTGGTGGTGGTGTTGCTCTGGTTCAAGCTGCGAAGCACCTTGACGGCCTTACAGGCGCAAACAGCGACCAAGACGTTGGTATCTCTATCGTTCGTAAAGCGATCGAAGCGCCATTGCGTCAAATCGCTGAGAACGCTGGTGTTGACGGTGCTGTTGTTGCGGGCAAAATCCGCGAGAGCGACGATCTGTCATTCGGCTTTAACGCACAAACTGAAGAATATGGTGACATGTTCTCCTTCGGCGTTATCGATCCGGCCAAGGTTTGCCGCACAGCGCTTCAAGACGCAGCATCAGTTGCTTCCTTGTTGATCACAACCGAAGCAATGGTTGCGGATCGTCCATCCAAAGACGGCGGCGGCGCACCAGCCATGCCTGACATGGGCGGCATGGGCGGCATGATGTAAGAATCCCTTTTCTCCGGGAAAGACTTCTACGTCGTTACAAATAGAAAGGGGCTGTCATTTGGCAGTCCCTTTTGCTTTTGATCAAACCTGCCACTCATCAGCCGTCACCAAAATGCTCAACCTTTGCACTTCCCGCTTCGCGCAACTCTTTGGCCGTTGTCGCCATCAGCTCCGCCAGTTGTTCAAAGCGATCCGCCATAGCGTCTTTATCTTCACTAAAGGCAAAGTCACTCAAATCTGCATTCAACCGTTCACGGACCATCCAAGACATGTGACGCGTGTATTCACTTGCGGCCACATCCTTGGGGTCGACCAAATACAGTTGATCAAAACGGGAGAAATCGGGAAAAGAAATGTCTCTTGGAACATACCCGTTCACCATCGTTATCCGCTCACCTGCCTCGCGTAGCCCTTTGGCGCGGTGCACCACCATATTGCCCTGTTGCAAAACGGCATACCCAGGGCCGGGCATATCCGGTGCAACGATTTTACCAGGGTCCAATGGCTCTCCTGCAGCACTTAGTTGAGCGACTTCCTGCTTTGTCCCACGATAATATTCGAATTCGCCGCCAACGAACAACTTTGGGTCCGTCACGAACATCACGAAATCTATGCGCAGTGTATCAACATGCCATTTGTCGACGTTCTCTCCAACCTCAAGCGGGTTGTAATTCAGATGACCCAATTGGTGGGGCAAAGTATGGGGCAACAACGCGATGCCACATATCTTGGAAAGGCTTTCGGTTAGCTCCTCACACAAGCAAAGATCGCGCAAGAATTTTGATCGATACACACCACCACGAACGTTTCGGGCAATCCGCGCATTGCTGGTGGTGAACTGTTCCAATCTGCGCGCGGTCTCCAACATCACAGCAATGCCTTCATCGCTTAGAATGCGGAAGATGGAGGTGACGGCAAAATCTGTAGGACACTCAGCAATCTCTTGTTCAGAATAACCCAAATCAGCCAACGACAAAACATCCGTAGGATATTCAATCTGCAAATGACGCGCCGGATCAAATTGCGGTTCATCTGCCAACATAGTGAACCCATCGGGTGAACTGTCAGGAAAGGCCAAAGGGGCTGCAAGATATCCGGTCACGTTAAAACTCCATCTCATATGATCTGCTCAACACTAGATGGATAACATGCCCGCGCAACGGTCTAATTCAACAACGACATCGGCTGCGGTCCACAGCCAGATAGGAGTTTGGAAACAGCGGGATGATGGAAACATCACACATCGCGTAAGGGATGGTGGCCAACTGTGCCCCCACTTACTTTGTTAAACGCTTAAGGGAGCAGCGGCCGCTACCATCCACATTGAGTTCATTCAAATTATTTACCATGCTACTGATATGAAAATCATACCCGAACCACGATGTCGGTTTTGCCGCGCGAACTCTCTGTTGATTGACGAACCGATAGCCGTCCTAAAGCACTTGTTTATATTAGGCTCAGTCGAAGATCATAGGCCACATCAAGCGATGATTGTCCCGCACCGCCATGTCGAGACCCCGTTCGAATTAAACTATGAAGAGTGGTCAGAAGTCAGCGAAGCTCTTTCAATCGTTAAATCAGGTTTCGACTCTGAAAACGCCGATGGGTTTACTGTTGGTTGGAACGTGGGTGCTGTTGCTGGGCAAGACGTGTTTCATGCTCACCTGCATGTCATTGCCCGATTTTCTGGTGAAACATCCGAAGGGCTAGGTATTCACGCCCTTTTCGGACATCCCCATTGACCTCTCAATCGCTATTATTGGAAGGGGCTGCTTATGGCTGGCCCTTTTTGCTTTGTGAAAGGGCATGATACTTTGGGAAAGTGAATAGCACATTTTCAACTGTTGAGCCCGCTCTGGATGGTTGCCTCAGCAAGGCCATGACGCCAATTACCGTGTTTGTCCCTTGATAAAAAGCCATGACACTATCAGTGTTGGCTCAAGTCAAACTACTACTTGGAGATGTCTGTTGAAACTGCTCGTACTTATTGGGACTATTTTTTTGGTGTCCATTGTAGTTGGGGGATACAACAAAAATAATCCTAAAATAGAGAAATACTATTTAATTTACTCAACCTCCGCTTTAGCCGTTTTTCTACTCTATTCGGCAAGCCTTAGCGGTGCGGACTTCGCTTTCAACATTTTGGCCGTCCTTCTTATTGGCGGGCTTTATCTTTTATCTCTCCTCAGATTGGGTATCGGTCATGCGATCACAGCATTGATCCAGTTCTCGCGGGACACCCGAGCGAAATAGATGACGCCAATAACCATGGATTTTTTTGCAATGGGACATCCTGACTTAGCTGCGGCAGCCGAGAACTCGAAATTACCTGATATTTAAGCAACTGATGTTCAATCCCTTAAACGTAATCTGGCCTGCCAGCAGCTGAAGGTGATTAATCAGGCTTAATTACCAAAAGCAGTCATTTGCGTTTGGACGGCAAGGGAAAGCTTCGTCCGCACACCAGACCTTCTTTGAAAACCATTTAGTTATTGCCCCTTCTACTTTAGAATCATACCCACAAACTAACCCACACCGACAATCAGAAAGCCCGCCACCATGACCTCCAAAACCCGCATCATCGTTTCCAGCGACCACGCCGACATCCCAATGCGCCGCGCCATCGTCGCCCATATCGAAGCAAAAGGTTATGAAGTCGAAGACATCGGCCCGACCACCAATGAAAGCACCAACTACCCCACACACGGCGAAGCGGCCGCTCGCAAAGTAGCCTCTGGTGATTGCCAATTGGGCGTCATTCTATGTGGCACGGGCCAAGGCATCATGATGGCTGCCAACAAGGTCAAAGGCATTCGTTGTGGTGTGTGTTCCGACACATTTTCTGCCCGCATGATCCGCGAACATAACGATGCGAATATGCTGTCACTCGGCGCACGGGTCATCGGCATGGGCCTCGCGCTTGAGATCGTGAATGCGTTCTTGGACGCAGAGTTTGAAGGTGGGCGCCACGCGACCCGCGTCGATATGATCAAAGCGATCGAAGACTAATGTTAGAGTTCCCCGGTCACGCGCGTGAAATGCGCACAGGCGAAGAAGACGCGGTTGATGCCCTCCTTCGCGCAGCGTTTGAAACAGGGGCTGAGGCCGATCTGGTGCAAAATTTGCGCAAATCCGGCCAAATCGCAGGCGAAACGGTTCTGCCAATGGGGGACCGGATCGTGGGCTATTATGCCCTATCCAAAATGGTCGCTCCTAAAAAGTGGTTGTGCCTAGCGCCTGTTGCGGTTGCCCCCGATGTTCAGGGACGCCGCTATGGCACACGGATGATGGGGATGCTGACCGAATGGGCGCGCCTTAGCAAATCCACGGTGGTCGTTTTGGGCGGTGTGTCGTTTTATGAACGCACGGGATTTTCGGCGGCGCGCGCTGCGCAATTGACCTCTCCCTATCCAATCAGTCACACGATGCTGGCTGGTGAGGGCACCAATGCCCCCAGTGAAACACTGGTCTATCCGCAATCGTTTTCCAAACTGGACTAGACTGGCATTACCCGCCTAAAATCTGCCCACTGTTGGTGACGGCTTCTGCCCCTTTGGGCCGAAGTCCGTACACGCCCTTTTCGACCTTTTCAAACCAGCCATAGTGGTCGTCACGCATCATAGTCGTTGCACGTTCAACACCAGTTTCGCGCGCTACATCCGCACCCTTGCTGGCCCCAACCTCAAACAAATACATCGCAATTTTTAGCGCATCTTGGCGATAGGCCGTGACCAGTCCCACCCGCGTTTGGCCCCCATCATTGGGATCACCGACACGACGGGCAAATTCTGCCAACATCTTCACTTCGCGTTTCTTGGATTTGCGCGGCGCATAAGGTCCTGGATCACAATGCACCTGCACCAATGCGTCCTTGAGGCGCACAGTGATCAACCCCAAACCCAAACGGCGGCACAGCTTCGTCATGTTCTTAAGGGATTTGGCAAAGGGTTTGCCCTTGCCCGTGGCCACAGCCATGTAAACTTCGTCCGAAACAGCAAGGCGCGCGATACACTGATGCACCAAGGTCAGCGAAAACCCTAGTTTCAGTTCAACAATCAGTGGCGGTTCACCCCCGCGCACAGCCACCACATCGGCCGCGCCCACTTCGGATTTCACAACATATTCCTGCCCTTCAAGGAAGGATTTAACGGGGCCGTACAGATCAGTTTCGCGTGGTGTGTTCATGGGCAAAACTTATCAGCAATTGCGCTAAGAACCCAAGCGTCTAAACTAAACTTATGACACGTGATGAATTCAACGCCTTTTGCGCCAGCCTGCCCCAATCCACCCATGTGATCCAATGGGGCAATTCTGATGTGTGGAAAGTTGGCGGCAAACTTTATGGCCTAAGCGGCTGGCACGAAAACGATGCCGCATTTACGTTCAAGGTATCGGACATGGCGTTTCAAATTTTACCCGACATGGATGGCCTGCGCCCTGCCCCATACCTTGCGTCGCGTGGGTTGAAATGGATCCAACATTACGCCGAACCGGGGTTGTCTGATACAGAGCTGCGCAATCACATCACCTATTCATACGACATGGTCGTCGCCAAACTGACAAAGAAGAAGCGGGCGGAACTGGGCCTTGGATGATCCCAGCGCATAGCGCATGTGACATCATAGCAAGGCTCAGATGGTGACAAGTGGATATGTGCCGCCTATAAGGCAAAAAAATTCGCACATATATTCAGGAATGTCCCCATGACAACGCTCGTTTTCGGCCACAAATCACCAGACACAGACAGCACAGGCAGCCCAATCATCTGGGCATGGTACCTGAACGAGATCAAAGGCGTTGCAGCTAAACCAGTCTTGTTGGGCGAGCCAAACACCGAAGCGTTGTTTGTGCTAAAGCGCTGGAACCTGGACAAGCCAGAAATCGTATCTGACGTTGCGGCTGACACGCCTGTCGTCATCGTTGACACCAACAATCCTGCTGAATTGCCAGCGGGCATCAATGACTGCGACATCACAGCAATCATCGATCACCACAAGTTGGTGGGTGGCCTTGAAACCAAAGGCCCAATCGACATCCGCATCGAACCTTTGGCCTGCACAGCCACAATCATGTGGAAGATGATCGGCAAAGACATGGCGCAAATGCCAACAGACGTAAAAGGCGCGATGTTGTCATGCATCTTGTCCGACACGCTGGAATTCCGTTCCCCAACCACAACGCAAGAAGACAAAGCGATTGCACATGATTTGGCCAAAGACCTTGGCATCGACATCTCTGCATACGCCTCTGAAATGTTTGAAGCCAAATCTGACATCTCTGCCTTTTCAGACGCAGAATTGCTGCGCATGGACAGCAAAGAATTCAAAGTCGACGGCAAACAGTTCCGCGTGTCCGTGTTGGAAACAACTGCACCGAAATTGGTTCTAGATCGCAAAGACAGCCTTATGGCCTCAATGGTTGATGTAGCTGCCGAAGATGGTGCCGATGAGGTTCTGTTGTTCGTGGTCGACATCCTGAACGAGGAAGCCACATTGATGGTGCCAAATGACTTGGTCAAAACCGTTGCTGAAAAAAGCTTTGGCGCGACAGTTACGGGCGACACAGTTGTATTGCCTGGCATCATGAGCCGCAAAAAGCAGATCATCCCGAACCTTAAAGTCTAAGATCAGGGCACTGCCTTGGGCCAAGCGCCCAATACGTAAAACCAATACAGGGCCGCCACGCATTGGGCGGCCCTTTGCCTTTAGCCCTTTGCCCTTATGGTTCAGGTCGCTAAACACCAAATGACGCATTTATACCGGAGCGATTACATGTCCCAGATCATCACAAACCTTAGCGAAGTTTCTGCCCGCTATGACGCCTTGTTCGTTGATCTATGGGGCTGCGTTCACAACGGCGTGGCTGCTTTGCCCGACGCCGTGAAGGCATTGCAAGACTATCGAAAACAAGGTGGCAAAGTCATCCTTGTCACCAACTCCCCGCGCCCACGCGCAGGTGTTTTGTTGCAACTTAAGACATTTGGCGTGCCAGATGATGCCTGGGACGAAATCGCCACCTCCGGCGACAGCGCCCGTTCGGCCATGTACCGCGGCGTGGTCGGGGACAAGGTTTGGTTCATCGGCGAAGCCCACGACCAAGCGTTCTTTGATCCCATCGACGTTCTTGAGGATCCGATGGAAATCACCCAAGTACCGCTGGAACAGGCCACAGGTATTGTTTGCATGGGCCCTCAAGACTCTATGGCCGACCCAGAAACCATGCGCCCACAGTTTTTGATGGCCAAACAAATGGGCCTAAAACTGCTGTGCGCCAACCCTGACATCGTTGTGGATCGCGGTGAGGTGCGGGAGTGGTGTGCCGGTGCGCTGGCCCAACTTTATACAGAAATGGGCGGCGAAAGTCTGTATTTCGGCAAACCACATCCCCCCATCTATGACCTTGCCCGCCGCCGCTTGTTTGCTTTGGGCGTCGATGTGCCAGATTCTGCCATCCTTGCGATTGGGGACGGCGTCATCACCGACATCAAAGGGGCCATGGGCGAAGATATCGATTCCCTGTTCATCTCAGGTGGTCTAGCCGCTGCAGAAACCAAAACAGTGACACAACCTGATCCCGATTTGCTGGCCGCCTATTTGGAAGCAGAGCAATCAAACCCAACCTTCACAATTGGACACCTGCGCTAAGCTGTTTTTCCACTTGTCACCGCGCACCCTTCGCGCAATAAAGTTACAATGCAAGCCGTTCGGGGTTGCAATAATTACCTTAGGTGGCAAACATGCAAGACATCATTCGCGGCACTATCTTTATTGAAGACATCGAATTGGGCATGACGCGCAGCCTCGAGAAGGTCATCACAGATAGCGACATCGAGATGTTCGCCAAAGTTAGCACAGACCATAATCCCGTCCATATCGATGAAGAATACGCCCAAAACACCATGTTTAAAGGCCGTATTGCCCACGGGATGCTAAGCGCTGGTTTGATCTCTGCGGTTATCGGGGAGCAATTACCAGGTCACGGCACGATCTACATGGCGCAGAACCTCAAGTTTCTTGCGCCTGTTCGGCCCGGCGACACCGTTCATGCGCAAGTCACCGTGACAGATATCCAGCCCGAAAAAAGTCGGGTAAAGTTGGATTGCGTTTGCACTGTGGATGGCAAAAACGTCATCATTGGCGACGCAACCGTTATGGCCCCGTCGCGCACACCTGCATGATTTAACTTACCTTGCCTTAGGGTTCTTGCGTCACCTCGCCCACCTCGCTAGGCAATGTTTATGCGTATTATTCGAGACTACCAATTCATAGAACCCCAAGATCGCGGCGCGACCGTCGCGATTGGGAATTTCGACGGTGTTCACATCGGTCATCAATCCGTGATCGATCTAGCGCGCGCCGCAAATCCTGATGCGCCGTTGGGGGTCATGACCTTTGAACCCCACCCCCGCGCCTACTTTGCACCCGAAGCCCCCCATTTTCGCCTGATGAGCCGCGAGGCCCGTTCCAGCCGCTTGGAAAAATTGGGCGTGGATCGGCTGTATGAGTTGAACTTTAACACCGCCATGGCTTCGCTCACGCCGCGCGAATTTGCGCAAAGCGTGATTGCCGATGGCCTTGGCCTTGCACATGTCGTTGTGGGTGCTGATTTTTGTTTTGGCAAAGACCGCGCTGGCACCACGCATGATTTGGTCGCCTTTGGAAAAGAAATGGGATTTGGCGTGACGATTGCACCGCTTTTGGCCGCGAACACAGACACAGTTTCCTCTACCGCTATCCGCAAGGCGCTGGCTGATGGGCACCCTGAAATCGCGGCCGAAATGTTGGGCCACTGGCACCGCATTGAAGGGCCCGTGATTGGCGGCGAACAGCGCGGGCGGGAATTGGGCTATCCAACAGCCAATATGTCCGTTGATGGGCTACATTTGCCGGCCCTTGGTGTGTACGCCGTAATCTTTGACGTTCTTGATGGTCCACACGCAGGCACATATCACGGCGCGGCCTCTCTTGGGGTGCGCCCGATGTTTGGGGAAAACAAACCCAATATCGAAACCTTCCTGTTCGATTTCTCTGGTGATTTATATGACGCTCAGGCCTCTGTCGCGCTGGTCGCGTACCTGCGCGGAGAAGAGAACTTTGATAGCCTTGAGACCCTGATCACGCAAATGGATGCCGACTGTGCCCAATCGCGTGAAATTCTGGGGGCCCTATGACCAAACTTGCCGCCAAGTTCTGGGAACGCAAACCGCTTGCCAAAATGAACCCAGCAGAATGGGAAGCGCTGTGTGACGGCTGTGGCAAATGCTGCCTCAACAAGTTGGAAGACGAAGACAGCGGCGAAGTGGCCCTGACCAACATCGCCTGCCGCCTATTGGATGACGCGACCTGTCGCTGCGTACATTACGAAAACCGCCACCAATTCGTGCCCGATTGCATCGTTTTAAGACCTGATAACTTAGACACTCACGCCTATTGGATGCCTACAACCTGCGCCTACCGCCTGTTGTGGGAAGGCAAACCATTGCCGCAATGGCACCCTTTGGTAACGGGAAACCCCGATTCTGTGCATGAGGCGGGCATAAGCATCAAGGGGCAAACCCTATCCGAATTTGATATCCCCCAAGAAGATTGGGAAGATCACATTATCGAGGAACCAAAGTAATGTTTTTTGCATCCGACAACGCAGGCCCTGGCCTACCTGAAGTGATGCAAGCCCTCGCTGACGCCAACACCGGCTACCAAATGCCCTACGGCAACGACACTATCATGGACGAGGTCCGCCAAACCCTGCGTGATCTGTTTGAAGCGCCAGAAGCCACGATATATCTGGTCACGACTGGAACGGCTGCGAACGCACTGGCCTTGGCCAGCTACACACAGCCATGGGACACCATCTTTTGCTCACCAGTTGCCCACATCCATGAGGATGAATGCAACGCACCCGAATTTTACGCAGGCGGTGCCAAACTCACCTTGGTCCCCGGCACCGATCGCATGACGCCCGATGCCTTGCGCGCCACTATTACAAACGAACAAAACCGCGGTGTCCACGGACCACAACGCGGGCCCGTGTCGATCACACAAGTGACCGAACAAGGCGGCGTTTATAGCGTTGAAGAAATCCAAACGCTCAGCGCCGTGGCCAAAGAATTCGACCTGCCCGTTCACCTAGACGGCGCACGCTTTGCCAATGCTCTTGTTGCACTGGGTTGTACGCCTGCTGAAATGACGTGGAAAGCTGGTGTTGATATGGTCAGTTTTGGCGGTACTAAAAACGGCTGTATGGGTGTCGAAGCCGTGATCTTTTTTGAGCCCACAAAAGCATGGGAATTTGAACTACGCCGCAAACGCGGGGCGCATCTATTGTCCAAACATCGCTACCTTTCGGCACAAATGTCGGGATACCTTAAAGAGGACGCTTGGCTAAAGGCCGCAACCAAAGCCAACGACAACTGCACCCATCTGCTTAGCGGTCTAAAAGCGAATGGCGCGAATATCCTGCACTCTGTTGATGCAAACATCATCTTCGCCACATTGCCACGCGCCGTGCACCAAAAGCTATTGAGCAGTGGCGCGGTTTACTATGTGATGGGTGGTGATGTGGACGCAGGTGATCCAGACGAGCAATTGATGGCGCGATTTGTTTGTGATTGGTCTCTCAGCACGCAGCAGATCGACCAGTTTATCTCACGCTTCTAAAACGCTCAAAAACGCGCGAATGACGTCGGCCACCTGTTCGGGGTGCGTTAGCGGTGCCATGTGGCCTGCACCTTCAATGCTGGCGCTGGTAGCATCAGGTAAACGCCGCGCGATTGCTTCATTGATAAAGCCTGCGACCTCATTTGACGCACCACCTTTGATCAACAAAGCAGGCATGGTTGCGCGCGCAAACATATCGTTCTTCAGCAGCCCCGCGCTGTCCTCTTCCAAGAACGGCGCACTGCCAACAACAAAATGAATACGGTCGGTCATATAGCTGCGGGCTCGCGGCGAAAAATCAGCCCACTTGGTGCCATCGCCCCAAGCACGGTTAAAACAACGCGTCGCTGTTTCGCGGTCGCCTGCTGCCCACGCCGCATTGAATTCCTCGTTCACACCAAGAGCCGCAAACATTTCATCAGGGTGATCCGCAATCGCGGGCGCAAAATAGACAGGTTCAATCATTGTCACGCTGCGCACCAGCTCTGGATGTTCTATCGCCAAGCGTAAGGCGACCGTCGCGCCAAAGGAATGACCGATCAAATCCATCGGTTCTGTCAGCAACGCGCGGCCCATATCGGTGGCTACGTCATGCAAGTCACCCCTGCCATCCCAATCACCAGATCGGCCATGGCTTGGAAGATCATAGGCAACAGCAGTCAATTGATCCGACAACGCCCCCATCAGGCCCGTCAACGAACCCGAGTGCGCAAGCGAACAGTGGATGGCAAGGGTCTGACGCGGCCCCTGCCCAAATATACGTGTATGTGTGTGCACGTTTAGAATTAAGCCTTTGATGCCAAATGCGCATCAAGGTCCGCAATACGGTCTTGGCCCCAGAACCGTGTGCCATCATCCGTGATGTAGAATGGTGCACCGAACACACCATTTTCAACGGCTTCGTCTAGGTTGCGGCCATAGGTTTCTGCACCTTCCAAAAGACCGCTGTCAGCCAAAGACGGATCAAAACCTGCTTCTTCTAGGCATGCTTTGATCACGGCATCTTCGGCGATGTCTTTTTCTTCCACCCAAACAGCGCGCAGCAATGCGTGGACCGCTTTGCCCATGTCACCACCACCCGCGTTTTGCGCTGCGATCAATGCATAAGACGATGGGGCCATGTTTGTTGGCCAATGGGCCGGTTTCAGGTTGAAATCCATGCCCAATGCCGCGGACTGGCGCAACAGATCGATGGCACGATATTCCATACGACTGATATGGCGATCTTTTGGTGCAGTTCCGCCAGTGCGGCCAAACAAGCCCATAATATCCAGAGGTTTGTACGTAATTGTTGCACCGTGTTTTGCCGCAACTTCTTCCATACGAGTGCCAGCAAGGTAGGCATATGGGGAAAGGGTCGCAAAGTAATAATCGATATGAGCCATTATGTTTCTCCAATAGGTCGGGGTAAGCTATGCTCAGAACTATAGGCGTGATAAGCGGATGCCACCATCGCGAATCTGTCAAATATACATGCGGCGTATCCGCCGCATCTCTGGGGATACAAAATATGCCAGTCACCGACCAACCCAAACTGATCACAGGCAACGCTAACAAACCTTTGGCCTCTTCCATCGCCGAACGTATGTCGTTGCACAGTGGCGTAGATGTGGGACTTGTTGATGCCCGCGTCGAACGATTTAACGATGGCGAGATTTTTGTAGAAGTGTTCGAAAACGTACGTGGCGAGGATATGTTTATCATCCAGCCAACGTCCAACCCTACCAATGACAACCTGATGGAACTGCTGATCATGTGTGATGCGCTGCGTCGCTCCTCTGCGGCACGTATCACAGCAGTGATCCCATACTTCGGTTATGCCCGTCAGGACCGCCGCACAAAAGCGCGTACCCCCATCACTGCCAAGATGGTTGCCAACATGATGGTTGGTGCAGGTATCGAACGGGTTCTTACAATGGACCTTCACGCTGCACAGATCCAAGGGTTCTTTGATATCCCAGTGGACAACCTTTATGCCTCTCCTGTTTTTGCTTTGGACATTAAGGACCAATTCAAAGACCGCATGGACGAGCTAATGGTTGTTTCCCCTGACGTTGGTGGCGTTGCACGTGCACGTGAGCTAGCCAAACGTATCAACTCCCCCTTATCCATTGTAGACAAGCGTCGCGAAAAACCGGGCGAGATTGCAGAGATGACAGTGATCGGGAACGTTGAGGGCAAAGTTTGCCTCATCGTGGACGACATCTGCGATACTGCGGGCACCCTGTGCAAAGCAGCTGAAGTCCTGCTTGAGAACGGCGCTAAGGAAGTACACAGCTACATCAGCCACGGCGTTATGTCTGGCCCAGCGGTCGAGCGTGTGACCAATTCGGTTATGAAATCTTTGGTCATCACCGACACGATCCAGCCAACACAAGCTATCCTTGATGCAGGCAACATCCGCGTTGTGCCAACGGCACCTGTGTTTGCCCAAGCGATCATGAACATCTGGACAGGCACATCCGTATCGTCGTTGTTTGAGGCCGAAAGCCTTGGACCAATCTACGACGGCATGTACCCAGCAGAATAACAAAAGGGCGCTGCAAAGCGCCCTGTTTCAGTATCAAATTGGGCGGGTTCATCCCCGCCCTTTTTTGTGAGGTCTGTGCCCCTACATCACGTCCCAATCATCTTCGTCACTCAGCTCACCAATGGCTATCCATCCAATGCGGGCACGGGCGACGCGTGTGTCACCCCATGTGCGAAACACCAGATCAAAACCATTCTCAGTCACCGTTTCTGCGGCAACATCAGCACGGATTACCGTGGAAGCATCCATGTCCCAAAGGCTCACAGACGTTTGTACATTTGGCGGGGTGTGGAACGGCTCGGAGAATTTGATACGGCGGCGACGTTCGCGTTGACCGCGACCCGTCCACATTTCACCATCATTCTCAAAGTCCGAGAAGAGGACGGTGTCCCCTTGCTCTATTCCCATTAGACGGCTGCGTAGGCGCTTCATAATCACTTCACTTCAAATTCGATTCATCATTAACACCTAATAGGGGAGATTACGCCCCCCAAAAAAGCAAAAAAGGCCCCGAAAAACGGGGCCTCTATTACTCTTAAGATAGTCGGGGCAAATTACTTTGAGCCGATACCCATATCATCGCCCATTGCGACCATGTCTGCCAACAACTTGGCAGCATCATCAACCGGGCCCGGCTCGTTTTCAAAGAACTCTTTGGCATTGTTCAGCGCAGCGCGCGCTTCAGCAACCATTTCGCTCATGTCTTCGGCCGTCATATCGCCTTTTGCCACTGCACGTTCAGCCAAAACTGAAACGCCTGCAGCACTGATCTCAGCAAAGCCACCGGTCACAACGTATTCTGTTGTGGCGTCTGGTGCCTCAACACGCAGCACACCAGGGCGCAACGTGGTGATTGTTGGAGCATGATTGGCCATAACCGTCATGTCGCCATCCGCACCAGGGATTTGCACTGATGTCGCTGGCCCAGAGGCCAGAGACTTTTCAGGTGAAACCAGATCAAATTGCATAGTGTCTGCCATTGTTCAGGCTCCTTAGGCTGCTTCTGCTGCCATTTTCTCGGCTTTTGCAATCACATCTTCGATGCCGCCAACCATGTAGAAGGCACCCTCTGGTAGGTGATCGTATTCGCCAGCTACAACAGCTTTGAACGACTTGATTGTGTCTTCCAAAGGCACCTGTTTGCCGTCTGCGCCAGTAAATACTTTTGCAACGTCAAATGGTTGGCTTAGGAAACGTTCAATCTTACGCGCACGAGCAACTGACAATTTGTCTTCTTCTGACAATTCGTCCATGCCCAAAATCGCGATGATGTCTTGCAAAGACTTATAACGCTGCAAAACTTGCTGAACGTCTGTCGCAACTTTGTAGTGCTCGTCACCAATGATCAATGGATCTAGCAAACGTGATGTTGAACCAAGTGGGTCAACCGCTGGATAGATACCTTTTTCTGAGATGGAACGATCCAAAACAGTTGTCGCATCAAGGTGAGCAAACGATGTCGCTGGTGCAGGGTCGGTAAGGTCATCCGCAGGAACGTACACAGCTTGAACTGATGTAATGGAACCGTTCTTTGTAGACGCGATACGCTCTTGCATCATGCCCATGTCGGTCGCCAATGTTGGCTGGTAGCCAACCGCAGATGGGATACGACCCAAAAGCGCAGAAACCTCAGAACCAGCTTGAGTAAAGCGGAAGATGTTATCAACGAAGAACAAAACGTCAGAACCCGTGTCATCGCGGAACTGCTCTGCCAAAGACAAACCAGTCAAAGCAATACGCATACGCGCACCTGGAGGTTCGTTCATCTGACCGTATACCAGAGCAATCTTAGACTCAGGCAAGTTGTCAGGAACGATAACGTTAGATTCGATCATCTCGTGGTAAAGGTCGTTACCTTCACGCGTACGCTCACCAACACCCGCAAACACGGACACACCGGAGTGTACCTTCGCAATGTTGTTAATCAATTCCATGATCAAAACGGTTTTGCCAACACCAGCACCACCGAACAAACCAATTTTACCACCTTTTGTATATGGTGCCAAAAGGTCGATCACTTTGATGCCTGTTGTCAAAATTTCAGTCGCTGTGGACTGTTGATCAAACGCTGGCGCTTCGCCGTGGATTGAACGTGTTTCTGTCGCGATAACTGGACCCTGTTCGTCAACAGGCTCGCCTGTCACGTTCAAGATGCGGCCCAATGTGCCGGAACCAACTGGAACCTGAATAGGTTCACCAGTGTCAGTTACCGCAGCGCCACGGACCAAACCTTCGGTCGCGTCCATCGCAATTGCGCGTACTGTGTTTTCGCCAAGGTGCTGCGCTACTTCTAGCGTCAGTTTCTTGCCGTTGTTGTCAGTCACAATAGCGTTCAGAATTGCAGGAAGGTTATCCTGAAACTGAACGTCGACGACCGCGCCGATGACTTGAGTAATTTTGCCGACTGCATTTGCCATGTCGTATTTCTCCGGTTCTTTAGAGTGCTTCCGCACCCGAAATAATTTCAATCAGCTCGTTGGTGATCACGGCTTGACGCGAACGGTTGTATTGGATCGTCAACTTGTCGATCATTTCACCCGCATTTCGTGTCGCGTTGTCCATTGCGGACATACGCGCGCCCTGTTCGGACGCTCCGTTTTCCAACAGCGCACTAAAGATGGCAGTTGCAACACCACGTGGCAGCAAGTCAGCCAAAATGGCCTCTTCGCTTGGTTCGTAGTCGTACAATGCCGCTTCAGCTGCATCCTCTTCCACTTCAAATGAAGCTGGAATAATTTGCTGTGCAGTTGGGATCTGTGTCACAACGTTTTGGAATTGCGCATAGAAGATAGTCGCAACGTCGAATTCACCTGCATCAAAGCGGGTCAACACGTCTTTTGCGATGCCTTGCGCATCCGTATAACCAACACGCTTGACCTCTGTCATATCGACATGGCCTACAAACAAATCGCCAAATTCGCGCTTCATTTGATCGCGGCCTTTTTTGCCAACAGTCAAGATCTTAACAGTCTTGCCCGCAGCCTTCAAAGCAGCAGCGTGGAGTTTAGCCTTCTTAACGATGTTCGTATTGAACCCGCCGCAAAGACCACGTTCTGACGTCATGACAACCATCAACTGCACGTCGTCGCTGCCAGTACCTGACAACAATTTCGGCGCAGAGCCGCTGCCACCTACGGACGCGGCCAAGCCACCCATCACCGCGTTAAAACGCGTTGTATAGGGACGTGACTGCTCCGCAGCTTCCTGCGCGCGGCGAAGCTTCGCCGCGGCAACCATTTGCATGGCCTTTGTGATCTTACGAGTGTTCTTAACACTCGTGATCCTGTTTTTGAGTTCCTTGAGGTTGGCCATCTGGCTTTATCCCCTTAAGCGAAATCTGCGACGAATGCGTCAAGTGCGGCTTTGATCTTGTCTGCCAGTTCACCCTTCACCTTACGGTCGTTGTCTGTGATGTCAGCCAACAAGTCCGCATTGTTGTTGCGCAGGTGCGCCAACATTGCAGTCTCGAAACGACCAACCTCAGTAACAGCAACTGCATCGAGGTAACCATTTGTACCTGCAAAGATGACGCAAACGATTTCGGCGTTGGTCAACGGTGCGTACTGTGGTTGCTTCATCAACTCAGTCAAACGCGCACCGCGGTTTAACATTTGTTGTGTTGCAGCGTCCAGATCGGAACCGAACTGCGCAAATGCAGCCATTTCACGATACTGAGCCAAGGAAAGTTTCACCGGACCAGCAACCGAAGACATAGCTTTGGTTTGAGCAGATGAACCAACACGAGACACAGATAGACCTGTGTTCACAGCAGGACGGATACCTTGGTAGAACAATTCTGTTTCCAAGAAAATCTGACCGTCAGTGATCGAAATCACGTTAGTCGGAATAAAGGCAGAAACGTCACCGCCCTGAGTTTCAATGATCGGCAAAGCTGTCAATGAACCGTTACCGGATGCATCGCCCAATTTCGCAGAACGCTCAAGCAATCTGGAGTGAAGATAGAAAACGTCACCAGGATACGCTTCACGTCCTGGAGGACGACGAAGTAGCAAGGACATTTGACGGTAAGACACAGCTTGCTTTGACAAATCATCATAGATGATCAAAGCGTGACGACCGTTGTCGCGGAAGTGCTCAGCCATTGTAGTCGCAGCATATGGTGCCAAGAACTGCATAGGTGCAGGATCGGACGCCGTTGCAGCAACAACGATAGAGTATTCCATCGCGCCAGTTTCTTCGAGCTTCTTAACCAACTGCGCAACAGTAGAACGCTTTTGGCCAATCGCAACGTATACACAGTACAATTTTTTGTACTCGTCGTCGCCAGCAGCTTCGTTGTATGATTTTTGGTTCAGGATCGCATCCAAAGCCACAGCTGTTTTACCAGTTTGGCGGTCACCAATGATCAATTCCCGTTGGCCACGGCCAATTGGGATCATCGCGTCAACAGACTTCAGACCAGTCGCCATCGGTTCGTGAACCGATTTACGTGGAATGATGCCCGGTGCTTTAACTTCAGCCAAACCGCGTTTCGCAGTCTTGATCGGACCTTTGCCGTCGATTGGGTTACCCAAACCGTCAACAACGCGACCTAGCAGCTCGTCACCGACTGGTACGTCCACAATAGAGTTCGTACGCTTAACAACGTCGCCCTCTTTAATGTCTTGGTCGGACCCGAAAATAACAACACCTACGTTGTCAGATTCAAGGTTCAAGGCCATGCCTTGGATTCCACCCGGGAATTCAACCATTTCACCAGCTTGAACACTGTCCAAACCATATACACGCGCGATACCGTCACCGACGGACAGAACGCGGCCAACTTCGGCTACTTCTGCTTCTTGACCAAAGTTCTCGATCTGGTCTTTCAGGATCGCAGAAATTTCTGCAGCTTGGATACCCATTTATCCGACCTCTTTCATTACGTTCTGGAGGGAATTGAGCTTCGAGCGGATCGACGTATCGATCATTTTCGAACCCACTTTAACGACAAGACCGCCGATGAGAGACTCATCCACGGTCGCATTGATAGTCACAGTCTTACCAAGTTTCGCTTTGAGCGTTTTGGCAAGCTTGTCTGATTGCGCCTTAGTCAGCGCCGAAGCACTGGTGACGTCCGCTGTAACTTCACCGTTGTCTTCAGCAATAGCTTCGCGCAGGGCGACAACCAACTGAGGCAATACAAACAAACGACGCTTTGAAGCCATCAAGGCCAGCGTGTTGCTCATAACTGGTGAAAGTTTCATCTTCTTCGCGAGGCCAGCAATTGCTGCACCCTGTTCTTCGCGCGAATAGATAGGAGAATGGATCAGCGCATTAAAGTCGCTGCTGTCTGCCATTGCATCGGACAAAACGCCCAAATCTGTTTCAATGGCTTTGACCTTCTTGCCGTCTTTGGCAAGGTCGTACACGGCCGTTGCGTAACGGCTCGCAATACTTGTGGCAATCGAAGCTGGTTCTGACACGTCCACCCTTCCGATGTCATGGCCCTACGTTTCCACCTGATGGTTTGACGTAGGGGGTTGGATCGCTCCAATACATACCGGAGCGATGAAATCACGGCGTACGTAACAGAGGTAATCGCGCCTCGCAACATATCTGTGACATCACGTCCTGATCGGCTTATTCAACGAATTCAATGCACTAACCGAGGTGCGACCCTTTGTGGCAGTATTTTTGTTAGGGTTTTTGTAATTATTTCACCAAATTGGACGTCGAATCCTTAAAATCCGCTAGATATTTGGCTCCTTACACGCGCCACAAGACCGATACCCCAACCCACTGCAATACGAGCACACCAGTTAAAGTCGCCCAATTTGACTAGGTCCGCCAACGCCGATCGCGTGAACCACTATTTTTCAAAATCCGTAGTTTAACGATGATCTCTTTTTTATTGCTCGCCCTTTTGGGCACAGGGCTCGCGGCATACGCAGTTGAATTTTTCGATGACGACGGTGGGGAAACGGGCGAACCAGCGGCCGAAACAGACATTGCACAAGGAACCAACCAATCCGACATTTTGAAAGCGATGGAAAACCAAACCGTCAATGGCTTTGCGGGCGATGACACGATCGAGGCCGTTGGCGACGGCGCCGTAGTGTACGGCGGCCCGGGCGACGACAGGCTGTTTTCCTTTGTCGGTGAAGATGTAACCCTGAACGGCGGTGGCGGCAGTGACTACATTGTTTTCCAAAGCAATGGATCTGAGGATAGCGATCTGGGCTTTGTTCAGGGCGGTTCTGGGGATGACACCATTGATGCCTTTGGCGAAGACGGCGTGATCAATGGCGCGCAGGAAATGACATCATCAGCATACAAGGGACGCTACTCAGTGCGTCTGGTGGTGCTGGCAACGATACGATCAGTGGCGACTCAGCTGACTTTGGAGGCGGAACATCACTATATGGCGATGCTGGTGACGACTTTCTCATTCTGGAAAACCCGCCAGGCTATCAAATAGGTGCCATTGCCGATGGTGGGGCAGGAAACGATACGATCGAGACAAGCACCTATCTTCACAGCGCAGACTTATTTGACACCTTAACGGGCGGCGACGGTGAAGACCGATTTGAATTGATTTTCACGGGTATCGAATTTGACAGCGACGCTACGAATAGAGGTGTCGTGACGACGATCACCGATTTTATCCCTAACGAAGACGTGCTTGTTCTGCCGCTCGACATCCAAAGCAGTAACGGTTCTGTCGATGTGCCTATTACCTTCCAAATCGCTCAAGCAGATGATGACACCTACACTGACGTTATTTTTTCAGCCGCAGACCCCGCGGCGACAGCAACAACCATTACGACGACCGCAACAATACGCTTGTTGGGCACCACCAATTTGACGGATGACAATGTTGTTCAAGCCGATCTTGAGCGCACAAACATTAGCCCAATTTAACAAAATCGCTAAAGAGGGGCGTGTTAATTAACACTTTTTTCTGATGCTAGGATTGGCAAACTGTAAACTGTACAAAACAGCAGGCAATCTGCACAGTCTTGCGCAAAACCTATGGTCTTGGGCAAAACCACCCCCACACAACTGCACAGTCTAGCGCGCAATTTGTACAGTTCGGGCCATTTTCTAGTAAAATAAGTACAGCATTCCTCAGGTTAACACAGCACACTTAGGTCGGTTCGACCACCGGCGTACCCAAGCCTTCAAGCACGTTAATCGCCCGTCTTTGGCGCGCAACTGTGCCCTTTGGCGGATAGACTTGTTTGGTCGCTTCAACCATCACCGCACCACCGGCAACCATAGCTGGCATATGCACCCCAATCCGCTCAAACATGGGCGCAGACTTCATCCAAACGCGCTTACCTGACGGCAATTGATACAAAGCACCCATATGCCGTTCTGGCACGAACTGGTGCCGCCGCAGCTCAGCCTCTAACTGCCCCACAGAATAAGGCCGCCCATAGCCAAAAGGTGTACCATCGCGCCGTGCCCAAACCCCTGCCCGATTGGGTACGATGAACAGCACTTTGCCCCCCGGCCCCAAGACACGCCAGCATTCCTCCAAAAGATCAAAAGGGTGCTGCGAAGTTTCAAGACCATGTAAAACAACAAGTTTATCAACATGCCCTGTTTCAATCGGCCAACGTGTTTCCTCGGTCAACACCGACACATTAGGTTCATTGGCTGGCCACGGCATCACGCCTTGGGGTCCTGGCATAAGCGCAATAACCCGTCGTGCATCCTCAAGATATGGGCGCAATAGAGGGGCTGCAAAACCATAACCCACAACGGTTTGCCCCTTTGCCTCGGGCCAGATGTTCAACATCTGTGTGCGCAAAGATTTCTGCGCCGCACGCCCAAGCGTGCTGCGATAATAGAAGTTCCTCAAGTCTTGTACATCAAGGTGCATTGCAGACACCTCCCCGATAGGTCAAATTAGGTTCAAATCACATTGCAGTGTAACAACCATCAGGTAAATGGCCATGCCCCTTGAGATCGTCACAATCCCCTGTCTTCAAGACAACTATGCCTATTTGATCCATGATGCTGCGAGTGGCCAAACCGCCCTTGTCGATGTGCCAGAAGCATCACCCATCTTGGCCGAATTAAGCCAACGAGGATGGGCACTTAGTGAAGTATGGATTACGCACCACCACCCAGATCACGTGGACGGGCTACCAGAAATTCTGGCGCAATATCCGGCAAAAATTGTGGGATCAAAGGGGGACGCCCACCGCCTACCCCCACTGGATATGGCCGTGGCGGATGCCGACAATTTCAGCTTTGGTGGCGAAACCGTTCAGGTGTTGGACATGTCTGGCCACACCATCGATCACATCGCATTCTATCTACCAGCATCTGATGCGTTTTTCACGGCTGACAGCCTAATGGTGATGGGCTGCGGGCGCCTGTTTGAAGGCACACCTGCACAGATGTATGCGAGCCTACAAAAAACTGCAGAGATGCCCCCCCAAACTCGTATTTATTCAGGCCACGAATACACCGCCAGCAATGCCTCTTTTGCTACAACGGTTGATCCTGCTAATCCGGCACTTATATTGCGTATCAAGGACATTGAAGACAAACACGCAAACGGACTGCCAACCATCCCTTCAACTTTGGAATTAGAACGTGAAACCAACCCATTCTTGCGGGCAGACAACCCTGAAATCCAAGAACACCTAAACCTAACCGGCGCATCCCCCGTTAAAGTCTTCACCGAAATTCGCGCCCGTAAAGATAGGTTTTGACGCAAACTTGATAGCAGGTTGATCAATTATATCGGCTTTTCAGCCCCTTTTGTAAAAAAAAACACTTGAAGCTGGCCACCGATCAACCAAACTCTAACTATATAATGCCACGGATGGTTCAGCCGCGAGATCGCTCGCCCCCCTAAACCGCCCCGATCGACAGGAGCACAACGTGCCTTCATTTTCGACCACACTAGAAAAAGCCATCCACGCAGCACTTGCGCTGGCAAATGATCGTCATCACGAGTTCGCAACGCTCGAGCATTTATTGCTGACGTTGCTGGATGAACCAGATGCGAAAAAAGTGATGCAGGCCTGTTCTGTTGACGCTGACGAACTGCGCGGTGCGCTTGTCAAATTCATCGACGAAGAATTGGCAAATCTGATCACCGATATTGATGGTTCTGAGGCAGTGCCAACAGCCGCGTTCCAACGTGTTATTCAACGCGCCGCCATCCATGTTCAGTCATCTGGCCGAACAGAGGTCACAGGTGCCAATGTCATCGTTGCCATCTTTGCCGAACGTGAATCAAACGCAGCCTTCTTCCTGCAAGAGCAGGACATGACACGTTATGACGCTGTCAATTTTATCGCCCACGGCGTGGCCAAAGATCCGGAGTACGGAGAAGAACGTGCCGTTTCAGGAACCCCTGATGGTCTGGACGATGATCTGGGTGTCACGGACGGCGAAAAGAAAGAAAGCGCACTCGAAAAATACTGCGTAGACTTGAACGTAAAATCGCGCGAAGGCGACATTGATCCGTTGATCGGCCGCGACAGCGAAGTTGAACGCTGTATCCAAGTGCTTTGCCGTCGTCGTAAAAATAACCCGCTTTTGGTTGGTGATCCAGGTGTAGGTAAAACCGCTATTGCAGAGGGTCTTGCCCGTAAGATCGTTGCGGGAGAGACACCTGAAGTACTGTCTGAAACCACCATCTTCTCGCTCGATATGGGCGCATTGCTTGCAGGTACCCGTTACCGCGGTGACTTTGAAGAGCGTCTAAAAGCAGTTGTGACTGAGCTAGAAGCACATGACGACGCGGTGCTATTCATCGATGAAATCCACACGGTTATCGGCGCTGGTGCCACATCGGGTGGGGCAATGGACGCCTCTAATTTGCTCAAGCCTGCTCTTGCCGGTGGGAAACTACGCACGATGGGTTCAACGACTTATCAAGAGTTCCGCCAGCACTTTGAGAAGGATCGCGCCTTAAGCCGTCGTTTCCAAAAGATCGACGTGAATGAGCCATCCGTTGAGGATGCCGTGAAAATTCTGCGTGGTATCAAGTCGTATTTTGAGGACCATCACTCGGTCAAATACACTGCTGATGCGATTAAATCTTCTGTTGAATTAGCTTCCCGCTACATCATTGATCGCAAATTACCAGACAGCGCTATTGATGTGATCGACGAGGCAGGTGCAGCACAGCATCTGATCCCCGCCGCAAAGCGCCGCAAGACAATTGGTATCAAAGAGGTCGAAGCCGTTGTGGCCAAGATCGCGCGCATCCCGCCAAAAAGCGTTTCCAAAGACGATGCCGTTGTATTGCGCGATCTAGAGGCGTCGTTGAAGCGCGTTGTATTCGGTCAAGACAAAGCGATCGAAGCACTGTCAAGCGCCATCAAACTTGCACGCGCCGGCCTGCGTGAACCAGAAAAGCCAATCGGCAATTACCTGTTCGCTGGCCCTACAGGCGTTGGCAAAACTGAAGTCGCCAAACAGCTTGCAGATACGCTTGGCGTTGAACTTCTGCGCTTTGACATGTCGGAATATATGGAAAAGCACGCCGTTTCACGCCTGATCGGTGCCCCTCCCGGCTATGTCGGCTTTGACCAAGGCGGTATGTTGACGGACGGTATCGATCAACATCCGCATTGTGTGCTGTTGCTTGATGAAATGGAAAAAGCGCACCCCGATGTTTATAATATCCTGCTCCAAGTTATGGACCACGGTAAGCTGACGGATCACAACGGCCGAACCGTTGATTTCCGTAATGTGGTGTTGATCATGACATCAAATGCCGGTGCTGCTGAGCAGGCGAAAGAAGCCATCGGCTTTGGTCGCGACAGCCGCGTTGGCGAAGACACTGCAGCTATTGAGCGCACATTTACGCCGGAGTTCCGCAACCGCCTGGATGCAGTCATCAGCTTCTCCCGTCTTCCGAAGGAAGTCATCAATCAGGTTGTTGAAAAATTTGTTCTGCAACTTGAAGCGCAGTTGATGGATCGCAACGTGACGATTGAGCTGACCAAAGCAGCCGCTGCTTGGTTGGGTGATCGCGGCTATGATGAGAAAATGGGTGCCCGGCCACTGGGGCGCGTCATTCAAGAGCACATCAAAAAACCACTGGCCGAGGAGCTATTGTTCGGCAAATTGACCAAAGGTGGCGTTGTCAAAGTTGGCGTTAAAGGCGGAGAGTTGGACATCAAGACCGAAGGTTTGGCCAAACCGCGCATTACCGGTGACAAGCCACCTTTGCTTACTGCAGAATGATCCGCGCCAGCCTAACAGCCGTCGTAGCCCTTTGTGCCGCGACCGCGTATGTTGGTGCACAAGAGTTGGTTCTATCGTCCCCCATTGATTGTTCACTGGGGGACGATTGCTACATCCAGCAATATGTTGATCACACAGATGGTGAAGGTGTATCAGATTTTCGCTGCTCCAGCCTCAGCTATGACGGCCATAAAGGCACCGATTTCGCGCTCCGTACATTGGAGCAAATGCGTGCTGGAGTAGACGTGATTGCATCCGCTAAGGGGACCGTAATGGGAACCCGCAATAGTGTTGATGACGTCCTTTACACAGCTGCGAATGCTGCCAATGTAAAAGGAAAAGAATGTGGAAACGGCTTAGTTCTCCGTCACGGCGATGGCTGGGAAACCCAATACTGCCATATGAAAAAGGGATCGGTGCAGGTCAAAACCGGTGAGGTTGTAGAGGCGGGCACAGTACTGGGGCAAATTGGTCTAAGTGGTCGCACACAGTTCCCGCATGTTCACCTTTCTGTCCGCAAAGACGGTAAAGTGGTTGATCCGTTCGATCCTGATGGCAGCGTTACATGCGGCGAACCTGACGAAGACACCCTTTGGAGCGAACCACTGCCGTACCGCGCGGGTGCAGTTCTATATGCCGCGTTTGCCGATCATGTCCCAGCATTTGAAGATGTAAAATCAGGGCGCGCCGCCGCACAAAGCCTGCCTGTTGACGCGCCCGCGATCGTTGTTTTTGGCTTTGGTTTTGGTGCTAAGAAAGGCGATCAAATGCGCCTTATCTTAGAAGGGCCGACTGGGATCTTGTTGGACAAAACGGTTCTCATCAAAAAGAACAAGGCGCAATTATTTCGCGCTATTGGTAGGAAGCTGCCAAAAGACGGCTGGCCAGTAGGCACTTATTTCGGGTCTGTGTCTTTACTGCGTGATGGCAAAGCCATCAGCACAGAAAAGACCAAAATCTCAGTCGAATAGCCCAGTTATTTTTCAGTAAACTTCAACTCAATTCGGCGATTTTGCGCGCGCGCTTCAGGCGTGTCTGCTCGATTGATCGGTTGATACTGACCAAAACCATTTGCAGCCAATCGGCTGGGCGGGATTGCCAAGAAATTCGCCATGTATTTCACGACAGATAATGCACGTGCTTGGCTAAGTTCCCAGTTGTCTGCAAACTCTCCTAACCCGGACAAGGGAACATTGTCGGTGTGTCCATCAACGCGGATGACCCAATCGATTTCAGGAGGAATTTCATCGGCGATACCGCCCAAAATTGCCGCTATTTTTGCGATTTCTCCCTCACCCAATGCGGAGAGCTGTGCACCGCCTGGTGGAAACAATACTTCGGATGAGAACACGAACCGGTCCCCTTCGATCCGTATGCCTTCCTGAGTTCCCAACAGATCACGTAAACGTCCAAAAAATTCAGACCGGTACTGGGCTAAGTCTTTTGTTTCCGCCTCGAGCCGCTTGCGTTCTTCTTCTTCGAGTACACGACGCCGGCGCTCCTCTGCGACCGCACGTGCCAGCGCTGTGTTCAGATCTGAGCCCAGTGATTGCAACTGAACCTGCGCCTCTTGATCGCGTTCCTCTGCCAAATTGAGAAGACCACTGAGTTCTTTGAGCTGCGTGCGTAATGCTGCCACTTGCTGGTTCAACAGTTCTGTTTGGCGCTGTGCCGCCGCGCTGATCACACGCTCCTTAGATAGGGTGGTTTGAGCATTCTCAAGCAGCAGTGCCTGTTGTTCTGTGGCAGACAGCAGATCGCGCGATGTTTGCTCGGACTGCAATTTGGCAGCCAACGCCGCGGTTAACTGCTTGCGTACCTCATCCTCATTTATGGCCGCAGTATTCAGCGACTGTTCCGCAACTAGTCTGGCAGCCAAAGCAGCAGATAAGCGCGCCTGAACCTCCTCAGAGGTTTCATCCCGTAACGCCACTTGTGCTTGCAAATCCGCAATTTCCTGACCAGCTGCTGCCAGTTGGACCTTAAGCGCTGCTGCACTTTGGTCTGTTAGGCCAAGTTGGGTCCGCAGATTATCAGCATCACTTTGCGCCGCGCGCAACTCAGCTTGTAGGGTTTGACTTTGTGATGTGCCCGCCTCAACTTGGGACAGCAAAGCAACCAACTGGGCGTTAAGATCGCCTTCGGCAGCGCGAGCAGCAGCAAGTAGTGTCAGGGTTTCCTCAGCTTCGCGGCGCTTGGCTTCAAGCGACAGTGTCATTGCTGTCAATTCAGCATCCGCATTTTCCAGGCGATTTCGCAATGCTTCGGCGGCGGCGGCCTCAACCAACTTAGCAGCTTCTTCTTCGCTCAGTGCGTCTGCAGCCGTCGCAAGTTTTTGTTCAAGCGCAATCACGCGATCTCCAGCTTGTGCACTTTGCAATTGAAGGTCTGCAATCAATGCCTCTAAAGCTTCACGTTTACTTGCCGCCAATCTTGCCGCTTCACTTTGAGCGTCGATTTCGCTTCGGTTTGAGGCCAAAGCGAGGTTTAGCGCCTCTTGCTCAGATAGAAGGCGGGTTTGTTCCGTTTCAAGACGCGTTTGTTCCGTTTCGAGTGCGGCAATAGTACCAAGCGCGTCGTCGCGTTGTGCCAGTAAACCCGATACCTGCGCTTCAAATGCGGTAATCTGATTGCTAGCTTCAGCTAGTTTTTGAGCTTGAGTGTCACGCTCGGCCGTCAGCGTCGCAATAACATTTGCCTGTGCATTGGCTTGGTCGCGTGCTTCATTGAGCGTCGCATTAAGCGCATTCACACGCGCGTCCAATTGATTGCCGCGCCGTTCTTCCAATCCTAAGGCTTGTGCCAATGCGGCGACTTCGCCAGCAAGGTCATTCAGTTCAACTTCTTGGCCTGAAATAGTCTCACGCAGAACAAATTGAACAACCATGAAAATGGTCAAAACGAACATCAGAACCAACAAAAGGCCTGTCATTGCATCCACAAAGCCCGGCCAAATCGACGCCTGGAACCGTGCGCCCGTGCGTCGTGATAAGGCCATTACTCAGCCTCGTCTTGTGATCTAGATCTTGCCGATCTACGTGCTTGTCCGCGCGGTTGTGAAAGCGCTTGGGCCAGTGCAGACATATCAGTACGCAACTCTGCCATGCTTTCCTGACGACCTGCGGAAATTTCTTCGAGAATACGCAACATTTGGACATCGATAGACCGAAGACGCATCCGACTTTCCGCGTCCATACCACCTTCGCCTCCACCTTGGCTTTCAAAGTGTGCGATAAGGCGTTCTTGACCAGCAGCTACACGTTCAAGTGCTGAATTCTCAGCATCGCCATGTTGCATCTGGTATGTCATCCGTTCGATTGAATCGCTTAGTTGACCAAGGCGTTCATCCACCATTGAGCGGCTGACATCAGACTGAACGAACATCTGCTGCATTGCTTCCATCTGTTCTGCCATGTGATCAAGAACACTTGTCATCGCTGCTTGTTCAGAGGATGCATCTTCACCAGATGAGAAACCAACTCGTGTGATTGAGCTAAGCCATTCTTCAAGTTCACGATAGAAACGGTTCTGACCGTGCCCTGCAAACAGCTCTAAGATACCGACAACCAAAGACCCAGCCAAGCCAAGCAGTGATGAGGCAAAGGCAACGCCCATGCCGCTAAGTTGCGATTCCAGCCCAGTCATCAAGCGGCCAAACACCGCAACACTGGCCTCGCCATCCTTCGGGGCTAAGCTGCGGATAGTATCGACCAATGCCGGCACCGTCGTCGCCAAGCCATAAAAGGTTCCAAGCAGCCCCAAGAAGATTAGCGTATTGACGATATAGCGCGTAATTTCGCGGGCTTCATCAATCCGCGTTGCAACGGAATCCAAGATAGAGCGCGTTGACGATGTATTGATCTGCATCCTCGCACCACGTGTGCGTAATAGCGATGCCAAAGGGGCGAGCAATTGAGGTGCTTTTGAATTCACTTCTGAAGTATCAGAGGCAAACCGCTTAAGCCAAATGACCGACCCAATCAGTTGGAACACCTGCCAAAAACAGGCGACGACACCGATCATAAATACTAAAAATATAAAGCTGTTAAGCTGCGGATTGGCTTCGAACACAGGCAACACCTGTGGAAGCGCAACTACCGCGCCAAATGTGGTCAAGCCAATCACCGTCAACATCAGCACGATCTGGCGTACTGGTTGCGTGAAATGTGGCTGTGCCTCGTTGTCTGCCTGCGCCATGCGCCATGCTCCGGGCTTTGTGTCTGCTCTGGCTTACAACTTAGACAAAAATCACCTAAAGAGCCAAGGAATTATGCAACCAACTCGCGGACCCGTGCTGTAAGCCACTCTAAATCAGGGTCATGCAGGTCAATATCGCGTAAATGATTGGCTGTGTTGTACAAATATTCCCAATTCGGCCCACGCCCACCGACCGCATTGGCGATAATTTGCGCTTGCTCTTCCAGTGGCAGATCACTGCAATATTGTTCATGGCTTTCATCAATGACGTAGGTCACGGCTTCAACTCTACGCCCATCAGCCAAATTTAGCGTTAGTATTCTCTCTAAATACGCAGAGGATACCAATTCGCGCTCACGCAAATATTGAAGTGTTTCGTCTTCTTTCCCCTCAGCAACGGCAAAAGCGACACCGGCACATTGCGCACCCTTGCGTTCATCGAGTGCCAGAACCAAACCAGGATCGTCGACCGTCCCGCGATGGTGAATTGAACGCATGCAAAAGGAACGCGCGTAGTTTGGCAATGTTGCAACGGCCCGCTCTGCAATCTCAAAACCAGGGTTCCACAAAAGGCTGCCATAGCCAAACACCCACATCGTCATTCTCATCACCACTCTGGTTCTTTTCACTGACCTTGGATAAACCCGATTTCGAACCAAAGCGAAAGGGTCTGTTATGCGCTGGCTATTGTGGATCATCTTACTTGTGACGGTGGTGTGGTGTGCGTGGTGGGCTATTTTTGGGTTCGGTATGAAAACCGCACTTGATACATGGTTCGAAGACCGCCGCGTGGATGGATGGCAAGCAGACTATGCGTCACTTAATCTGCGTGGTTTCCCTGCCCGTGTTGACGCCGATATGACGGATATTGTGTTGGCTGATACAGACGGCGGCGTTGTGATCAATTTACCAGCGCTCCAGATTGGTGCACCGACCTATTGGCCTGGTGATCTAACTCTAGTGCTTCCCAGCGACCCAATTTCGTTTGTCACCGCTGAGGGGAGTTCATCCCTAGAGTTCGCCCAAGGCGCTGCCGATCTAAAGTTGCACCCAGGTTCTGCACTGGAGCTTGAACAAATAGCAGCACTGACAGGCCCATGGTCACTGAATACAAACGAACAAACCGTGTTAAGTGCGGACAATTTACGTTTGACGATGGACCAAAATCAAACCACGCCCGCGCGGTACAAGATTGACGCTGAGGCCACGAATTTACGACCTGGCGATACGCCGCGGGCCGCCCTTCCCCTGCCAGACGATTGGCCCTTAACCTTTGATTCTTTCACGCTTGATGCCGACATCATTTTCGACAAACCGTGGGATATCAGCGCAGTTGAAGCCGCGCGACCTCAGCCACGTCAGATCAAACTAAAGCTAGCCGAAGCCGTGTGGGCTGATCTACGATTGTTTTTCGCGGCTGACTTGGAGGTCGACACAACAGGCACACCTACAGGCACGTTAAATATTCAGGCCGAAAATTGGCAGGTGATGTTAGATTTGGCTGAGCGATCTGGTGCCCTTAGCAGCAATTTACGCCAACAAGCTGAAAGCGGGTTAAGTACCCTTGCCCGCTTTTCAGGTGATCCCAATGCTTTAGATATTCAACTGAATTTGCGAGGTGGCATGATGTTAATTGGCTTTATACCAATCGGTCCGGCCCCTAAGATCGTCTTGCGTTAACCGCAATATGGGCCACTGCGGTAGCGGGCCGTATCAAAATGGAAATGGTCCTGATGATCGCGATCAGCAGTAGGGCCAAGGACAGTTCCAAACGGCCCACATGCTTTTTTATGCGCACTGGACATCGTTTTGCTATCCGCGTTGTGCCAGCCCTTGAGGACCCTGTTGGTACGGTCATCATTCAAAACCCTACCAAAATATCAATAGCGCGGCCTTTTCCATGTTCTGAAATCTTCGCACCCGCTTTATTCTTCCGGGTGCGGTAAGAATAGTGTGCGGCAACTTTGCGACCAGACAACCCGCAACCATTAAGCTTGCCTGGAACACGACCGACCATCTCACTTTGAATATCTGGGTCCCCATAAACGGCCCCTTTGAGGCGCTTGTTCTTTTGCACCATCACCTGAGTGACAATTCCATTTGGGCGTAGCGTTGGGCGTCACGAAGAACTGGTGCCGATTGATGCAGCAGCCACCAGATGCAACCGGGCTTAAAGTGGTCGTTTGACCAACGCTTCGACATTGCGGGCCCATGTCCCAGCACGTCCAACAGGACGCAACGAGAGATCCAGCCCAGCCTAAGCTACATCGGCCATTTACATTGCTGCAATGAAAATGTGTCGGATCACTCGCCGTCCTTTGCCCCACGGCCAAAGTTTGGTGCAGCAGTGTCTTGCCCCGCTTCAATGATACCACGCCGAATGGCACGCGTGCGGGTGAAGTAATCAAACAAGTGGTCGCCGTCACCTGTTCTAATAGCACGCTGCAACGCAAACAGCTCCTCGGTGAAACGCCCAAGAATTTCCAAGGTCGCTTCTTTGTTACTCAGGAATACATCGCGCCACATCGTTGGGTCGCTTGCTGCAATCCGGGTAAAGTCGCGGAATCCAGCAGCTGAGTACTTGATAACTTCGCCATCCGTCACTCGGCCTAAGTCATCTGCGACACCAACCATTGTGTAGGCGATGAGATGGGGCGCGTGGCTGGTGACCGCAAGAACAAGATCATGGTGTTCTGCGTCCATCTCCTCAACATTTGAACCCATACCTTCCCAAAGCGCACGCAACTGAGCCACCGCATCGGTTGATGTGTTTTCCGCTGGAACCAATAGACACCAACGGTTGTCAAACAGTTCCGCGAATCCGGCTTCGGGGCCTGAGTGTTCAGTACCGGCAAGCGGATGCGCAGGGATGAAATGCACGTTGTCAGGCAGATGTGGTCCAACAGATTGGATAACATCCTGCTTAACTGAACCAACATCAGAAACCGTGGCCCCTACTTTCAATGACCCTGCGATTTCTGCGGCAACCGCCCCCATCACGCCTACGGGTACGCACAACACAACCAAATCGGCGTCTTTTACCGCGTCTTTCACATCATCATATACGTGATCGCACAGCCCGATTTTGCGGGCCGTGTCACGTGTTTGCGCACTCCGTGCAAAGCCAACGACTTCGCCTGCTAACCCAGAACGTTTCATCGCCCAAAACATGGAGGATGCAATCAGCCCAAGGCCAATCAAAGCGACGCGATCATATACTTTGGTCATTTTTTGCCTGCTTTAAAATTTTGAATGGCCCCAAGAACAAGGCGACATGCGCTTTCGTCACCAACTGTGATACGAAGTGCGTTGGGCAACTTGTAACCGGCAACACGGCGTACAACCAAACCTTGGAATTGCAGATATGTATCGCAGTTCTCTGCCTCTGCCTGATTGGCGAAACGTGCCAAAATAAAGTTGGCTTGGCTCACATCCGATGGGACGCCGATCTCGGACAATCCATTCGCCAACCACGTGCGCCATTTTTCGTTCTCATGGCGACAATGGTTTGTGTAATTCAAGTCACGCATTGCGGCCTCTGCTGCGTCCAATGCTGATTGGCTAAGGTTGAACGGTCCACGGATGCGGTTCAAGACATTGACCAATGCAGCAGGGCCATATCCCCAACCAACACGAAGGCTGCCCAATCCATACAGCTTGGAAAATGTGCGCGTCATAAAGACATTTTCACGCTGATCAACCAAAGCGGCACCACCGTCATACCCCTCAACGAATTCCGCGTAGGCACCATCAAGAACAAGGATCGCTTGGGGCGGCAAAGCATCAGCCAGACGGGCAATCTCGGCCTCGTCGATCATCGTTCCAGTTGGGTTGTTGGGATTGGCGATAAACACCAGCTTGGTTTTTGATGTACAAGCTTCAAGAATGGCATCCACGTCAGTCACGCGTTCGTTCTCGCGCACCTCAACAGGTGTCGCGCCCGCAGACAAAGCTGAAATGCGATACATCGCAAAGCCGTGTTCGGTGTGGATGACCTCATCACCCGGCCCCGCGAAGGCCTGGCACAAAAATGCGATGATTTCATCGGAGCCTGCGCCACAAATAATGCGATCAGCATCAAGTGATAAAACCTCACCAATCGCGCTGCGTAACCCAATCTGATCTGAGGATGGGTAACGGTGCAGGTTGTTGGCCGCTCGCTGATACGCCTCGATTGCTTTAGGGCTTGGGCCTAATGGATTTTCATTCGAGCTAAGTTTGATGACATTATCCACGCCTTCAATATGGGCTGCACCACTTTGGTACAGCTCAATATCCATAATGCCTGGTTGCGCCTTGATAGATGTCATTTCATCAGCCCTTATTTGTCAGGACAGACATATCGTTCTGAACGCCACAATAAAAGCTGGATTTCTGACGCACCCAAATTTCCGCTGGAAGTGTCACAAACGAAAAAGGCCGCCCAAGTTGGACGGCCTCAATACTATTCGAATTTCGGCGAAGATTAGTTCTTCGCGTAGAATTCAACAACCAAGTTTGGCTCCATAACAACTGGGTACGGAACGTCGCCCAATGTTGGTGTGCGCACAAATGTTGCAGTCATTTTTGAGTGGTCAACGTCCATGTAATCAGGAACGTCGCGCTCAGCCAATTGTGTGGCTTCTAGCAAAACGGCCAATTGCTTGGAACGATCACGTACTTCAATCACATCACCTTCTTTAACGCGGTATGATGGAATGTTTACTTTTTTACCATTCACTTTGACGTGGCCGTGGTTCACGAACTGACGCGCAGCAAATACAGTTGCTACGAATTTAGCGCGGTACACAACAGCGTCCAAGCGGCGTTCTAGTAGGCCGATCAAGTTTTCACCTGTATCGCCACCAACACGAACCGCTTCGCCATAGATGCGACGGAATTGTTTTTCTGTAAGATCGCCGTAGTAACCTTTTAGCTTTTGCTTTGCGCGAAGCTGGATACCGAAGTCGGACAATTTGCCCTTACGACGTTGACCGTGCTGGCCTGGGCCATATTCACGACGGTTTACTGGGGATTTAGCGCGGCCCCAGATGTTTTCGCCCATGCGGCGGTCAATTTTATGTTTGGCAGACGTACGTTTAGTCACGACTGATCTCCTTCTAAGGGTGCCATTTCTGGCTGTGAAGGGCGTTGTCCTTTGGGCGAACCCCGACAGGCATCCCCTTGCAGGGGCCACCAACACCAATGAAGTCGCGCTTATACGGGGCGCAGGCACAGAGTCAACGGCGTTTTAGCGGATTAGTTTGGCAACTTCTGCATGACGTGGACAGGTGACGATGTGATCGTTGACCATCCCCACCGCTTCCATGAATGCATAGACGATTGTTGGCCCGCAAAAACGGAAACCTTCCTTCTTCAAATCCTTCGAAATTTGTGTCGACAATTCGGTAAAGGGAGGAACATCTGCTTGGGTCGCCCAATGATTTTGAAGAGGTGCCCCACCCACATAATTCCACAAAAACGTATCAAATCCTTCACGCTGCTCAATCTTTTGCCAGACCCGCGCATTGCCAATGGTAGCTTCAATCTTGCCACGGTGACGAATAATGCCGGCGTCTTGCAAAAGGCGTTCGACGTCATCTTCACCCCAAGTCGCAATGATATTGGGGTCGAACCCTGCAAACGCTGCGCGGAAATTCTCTCTCTTTTTCAATATCGTGAGCCAACTCAAACCAGCTTGAAACCCATCAAGAACCAGCTTTTCCCACAGTGCGCGGCTATCGTATTCCGGAACGCCCCAGTCGGCATCATGATAATCAACGTAAATTTGTTCGAGCCCAACCCAGCCGCAGCGTTCCATGATAAATAACTTTCTAATTTAAGTGTCCGTCAATTAGCACAAAAAGCGCCACGTAAGTCGTTATTAGATCACCCAGCCACGTGATAAAAACGTTTTGCAAAGAGGTGGCACAAAATGAACCAGCGACACACACAAAAGCAAGATGCTGCAGGCGTAATGCAAAACCCACTCAACATCGCGATTGCCAAACGTGACAGCCAAACGATTCAAATGGTGGATACTGCAATTCAGCATAAACAAACACTGCTCGCGTACCAGCCCGTCATGATGTCCTGTGACCCACGGCAGGTTGGGTTTTATGAGGGGTTGATCCGCGTCATGGACGCGACTGGTCGCATTATCCCAGCTAAGGATTTCATCCACGTTATTGAAGATACCGAGTTGGGGCGGCGGATTGACGCCTTGTCGCTCAACATGGGTATGCAAAGCTTATTCAAAAAACCCGATCTGCGGCTGTCTATTAATATGTCCGCACACAGCATTGGATTTGGGCCATGGAAACGCAATTTTTACCGTTGGCTTGAGCGTGACGAAACCATAGCAGAGCGGCTGATCCTTGAGAAAACAGAGAGTTCGGCCATGAACGAACCACATAAAGTAGTGAAGTTCATGGACGAGCTTCAACTTTTGGGTGTCAGCTTTGCCCTTGATGATTTCGGATCAGGTCATACAGCACTTCGCTATTTCAAGGACTTTATGTTTGATGTCCTCAAAATTGATGGCCAATTCATCAAGTCCATCGATAGCGATCCAGACAATCAAGCGTTGGTGCGTGCGATGATAGATATCGCCAAACATTTTGACATGCTCACTGTCGCGGAATTTGTTGAAACACGAGCGGAGGCCGAAACACTAATTGCACTAGGTGCCGATTGCCTGCAGGGCTTTTATTTCAGTGCCCCATCGGTTCGGCCACGGTGGGCCGAAAACAGTGCGGTGCAAGCTGCGTCATAACGGCATCTCGCTCTGCAGCCAGTTGTCGCACCCAAATAAATGATATTAGTATCATTTTTGTAGAGCGTTGGTCCACTTTTAGATCAACGGAACTACCTAGCACTTAAACAAATTAGAGGATTTATTTTCATGACCAACATCGTCATTGCGTCCGCGGCGCGCACAGCAGTGGGCAGCTTCGGCGGCGCATTCGCCAACACACCAGCCCATGATTTGGGTACATCCGTATTGGAAGCAATCGTCGAACGGGCCGGAATTGAAAAAGGCGAAGTCTCTGAAACTATCCTCGGCCAAGTCTTAACCGCAGCACAGGGCCAAAACCCTGCGCGCCAAGCGCACATCAACGCAGGCCTTCCCCAAGAAGCATCAGCTTGGTCAATCAACCAGGTCTGTGGTTCGGGCCTTCGCGCGGTTGCACTGGCCGCCCAGCACATCCAACTAGGTGACGCGGAAATCGTTGCCGCCGGTGGTCAAGAAAACATGACCCTTAGCCCCCATGCCGCGCATCTACGTGCAGGCCATAAAATGGGCGACATGAAATACATCGATACGATGATCCGTGATGGGTTGTGGGATGCCTTTAACGGATACCACATGGGCCAAACGGCGGAAAATGTTGCTGAGAAATGGAAAATCACTCGTGACATGCAAGACGAATTTGCAGTTGCATCCCAGAATAAAGCCGAAGCTGCACAGCTTGCCGGACGGTTCGCGGATGAGATTGCAGCCTTCACGGTTAAGACCCGTAAAGGCGATATTATTGTCGACGCTGACGAATATATTCGTCATGGCGCAACTATGGCTGCGATGCAGAAATTACGTCCAGCCTTCGCAAAGGAAGGATCTGTGACGGCAGCAAATGCCTCTGGCCTGAACGACGGTGCAGCTGCCGCCCTATTGATGACAGCAGATGATGCAGAAAAGCGTGGCATTGAGCCACTTGCACGGATTGCGTCCTATGCAACCGCAGGTCTGGACCCGGCAATCATGGGCGTTGGCCCCATTCACGCAAGTCGCAAGGCATTGGAAAAGGCCGGCTGGAAAGCCGAAGATTTAGACCTTGTTGAAGCAAATGAAGCGTTCGCGGCCCAGGCCTGTGCCGTAAACAAGGAAATGGAGTGGAACCCAGATGTCGTAAACGTCAACGGTGGTGCAATCGCGATTGGACATCCAATTGGGGCATCTGGCGCACGAATCTTGAACACCTTGTTGTTTGAGATGAAGCGCCGTGGGGCGAAAAAAGGGCTCGCCACCCTATGTATTGGCGGTGGAATGGGCGTCGCAATGTGTCTTGAGCGAGCATAAGCACTTTAAAATTCACAGGAAAGGCGGGCCAATGTCCCGCCTTTTTTGTTTTTAAACAATATCTTAATAAATCAATAAATTTCAACACGTAATTATATTGCTAATATGAATTTTATTTTGTAATTAGATTGCGAGATGGATTTAGGAGATTTATAATGTCACGTGTTGCCCTAGTTACAGGCGGCTCCCGAGGAATCGGCGCTGCGATTTCAATTGCGCTAAAAGATGCTGGCTACACTGTAGCCGCCACGTACGCCGGCAACGATGACGCTGCCGCCAAGTTCACTGACGAAACAGGCATCAAAAGCTATAAGTGGAATGTGGCAGACTATAATGAAAGCGCTGCAGGTACTGCACAAGTCGAAGCAGACCTAGGTCCAATTGATGTTGTCGTCGCAAACGCAGGCATCACCCGCGATGCTCCATTTCATAAAATGACACCCCAACAGTGGCATGAGGTTGTCGACACGAATCTAAATGGCGTCTTCAACACCGTTCATCCGCTGTGGAATGGGATGCGTGAACGTAAATTCGGCCGTGTAATCGTTATTAGCTCGATTAACGGTCAGAAGGGCCAGTTTGCTCAAGTTAATTACGCGGCGACCAAAGCAGGTGATTTAGGGATTGTTAAGTCATTGGCACAGGAAGGCGCGCGCGCGGGCATAACGGCAAATGCGATTTGCCCCGGTTACATCGCAACTGATATGGTGAAGGCCGTGCCGGAGAAAGTACGTGATAGTATCGTCGCACAAATTCCAACTGGACGATTGGGCGAACCCGAAGAGATTGCGCGATGCGTTGCGTTTCTTGCATCCGACGATGCCAGTTTTATCAATGGTTCTACTATTACGGCCAACGGCGGCCAGTTCTTCGTCTGACCGGCATTTCAAATAGAATAAGGCCGATCCGTTTCCACAGATCGGCCTTTGCTTATCCCGTAAGAAGGTAGCGATCTTTCAGCGGGAAGATTTCTTGCCAAACAACCAATTCCATGCCGCCTCTACAGCCAGCGCGCGGCTTGCATGTGCCGCTTTGATTCCTTGTTGAACATCCGCGTGTGAAGATACTTCAAACATTTTTATAATCCTTTTCATCAGTTTTTCTGATCTGACACCAGTATGCTCCCTAAAAAACATGCTGACAAACGAGACTTTTCATCCATTCAGTTAAGCTGTATTAAACTGAATTATGGTAGAACGTCTCCCTCCCCTCACAGCACTCCGCGCATTCGATGCCGCCGCGCGCCACATGTCCTTTGCCAAGGCTGCGGATGAATTGCACGTCACACCTGCCGCGCTCAGCTATCAAATCAAAGCATTAGAGGAACACTTGGGCAGCCCCCTTTTCCGTCGACTCAATCGCGCCGTTGAATTGACCGAAGCTGGCAAAGTCTTGGCACCCGGCGTCAAAGACGGGTTTCAAACCTTGGCAGCAGCCTGGCGATCAACAGAACGTCTGCAAGACAACGAAACGCTTAACGTAACAGCAGGCCCTGCATTCACGGCCAAATGGCTTGCTCCAAGATTGTTCAAATTCGCGCAGGCACACCCCGAAATCGAACTCAGGTTTTCGGCATCACTTCGCATGATGGACTTTAGCCGTGACGGAATCGACGTGGCCGTGCGTTTTGGTTACGGCACCGACGACGGACTATTTTCTATGCCCTTAGCTGAGGAATGGGTTGCGCCGGTCATGACGCCCGAATTGGCGATGCAATTTCCAACACCACAGAGCCTCGCAAAAGCACCACTTATCATCGATCATAGTGTCGACTTCTTAGACCCACCTGCAGGCTGGTCTGAGTGGTTCGCGGCAATGAACGTAAATATCGGCGAGATTCACGGCGTGCAATTTTCACAGGGCGACCATGCCGTTGATGCGGCACTTGCAGGTGCCGGCATAGTACTAGGCAGACGTGCATTCGTTGTGAAGGAAATTTCTGAAGGCAGATTGGTTATGCCCTTTAAAACTGCATTGGGCACGGGGGCACGCTTTAGGTTCTTATGCACTGATGGCGTCGAGGATCAGCCAAAAATCAAAGCATTCCGTGAATGGATGATTGCGGAAATAAGTAAGACCGCTGACATAACTGCCGGGCTAAAAATTATCCCCGTTGGCAAAAAACGTTAGAAAAGTGGCGCAATCGCCTATGCAACCGCGCCAAACTTAGATTAGCTTGATAATCGCGAAATTTGTTCTTTAAGTCGAAGCTTTTGTTTCTTCATACTCGCCACTTCGATGTCATCGCTGGCGGGCGCGCGCTGCGCTAATTCTACCGCGTGACTGAGAGTGGAGTGCTTTCTTTTCAGTTCTTCCAGATGCGAGTTTAAGCTCATTCAATCCTCCTTGCTGATAAAGTGCGTGATTTGAGTGAACCACGAAAAATCCATTCTGTCACGCTGCAGCTACAGTATGAGCATATTCGCGCTTAACGACCGGTTAAAACCTTAACCCAGCACCATCACGCAAAACCGATTTGATTTCAGGCATGTAGCTGTCCCCATCGCGCTCATGCTTTTCGCCACGGTGTAAAATGCACGGCGAAAGTAATTCAAATGCAGCGCGTCCATCTTTTTTGGCACGCAATATGATCAATTCAGCCTTGCGCCCAATCCGCGGAGTAAGAGGTAAAACCTGCACACTCCCTACGTCCGACGGGAGGGCCGCCAATAAATCAACTAATCGCTCTGCGCGATGGATCACGTGAACGAACCCTTTTGGCTTGAGGCGTTTTGCAGCCGCCTTCATCCAGGTAGACAGCGGTGTATCTTCGCCCAACGCTTCTTCGCGGCCAATATTACGCGCTGCAACGCTCGCGTTGCGATCATAGTAAGGTGGGTTGGCAAGTACGTGGTGAAATTGTTGTTGGCGGATCTCGTCAGGAAGATTAGCGATATCGGCACAAACGGTTTCAAGGCCATTTCTTCGCGCCAGCTCGGCATATTCTGGTTGGCGCTCAACACCTGTCAATTTTAAGTTTGGAATTCGCGCCCCAAGACATAATGCCGCAGCGCCTACCCCGCACCCCAGATCCAGAACGGTTTCCCCCTCATGGGCCGTAACGGTTGCGGCCAAAAAAACAGGATCAACGCCGGCTCTGTATCCCAATTTTGGTTGCAATAACTGAACTTTACCACCTAAAAAGGCGTCTTTTGTCAGATCATCAGATTCAATCATATACCCAGCGGAATTTCATTGTCAGACATAATTGTGACTGCCAACTCATGATCATCGGGACGGACCATCAGTCGACGCGGGAAGATTCCAATCCCACCTTCCAGAACGCTCATATTTACGTCCATTTGAAAGCAAGCTATATCCTCCCCAGACAGAAGGGCCGTGGCAAAGGCAATAATCGTTGGGTCGGTGCTGCGTAATAATTCCTTCATGAAATACTATGTAATGACATGCTGCTCTACAGTCGAGGGGCCGCGCGGGGATATCAGATGGCCAATACAAGTTCACAGCAAAAACCACACGACCAAATGGCTGCTTATTTGGCTGACGACTTGGTTGCAGTGAACACATTGATCCGGGCGCGCATGGCATCAGAGCACGCGCCTCGCATTCCAGAAGTAACGGCGCATTTGGTTGAAGCGGGTGGTAAGCGCTTGCGCCCCATGCTCACGTTGGCTGCAGCCAAGATGTGCGGATATGACGGCCCGTTTCACATCCATTTGGCCGCTACTGTAGAGTTCATTCACACTGCCACATTGCTGCACGACGATGTTGTTGACGAAAGCGCACAACGCCGTGGTCGCCCAACCGCAAACCTTTTGTGGGACAACCAATCTTCTGTTTTGGTTGGCGACTACCTATTTTCGCGTTCATTCCAGTTAATGGTGGAAACAGGATCGATGCGCGTCTTGGATATCTTGGCCAATGCATCCGCAACAATTGCAGAGGGCGAGGTGCTACAACTCACAGCGGCCCGCGACATCGCAACGACAGAGGCCACTTACTTACAAATCGTACGTGGCAAAACGGCAGCCTTGTTTTCAGCGGCTACCGAAGTTGGTGGCGTGATTGCTGGCGCTGATGAAAAATTGGTAAAAGCACTGTTTGACTATGGCGACGCTTTGGGCATCGCCTTCCAAATCGTTGACGACCTCCTAGATTATCAAGGACAATCTGCCGCAACTGGCAAAAATATCGGCGACGATTTCCGTGAGCGCAAACTGACGTTGCCTGTGATCAAGGCAATCTCAAAAGCTGATCCTGAAGAACATGCCTTTTGGAAGCGGACAATCGAAAGAGGCCAGCAAGAACAGGGCGACCTCGAAACTGCGCTTTCATTGTTGAACAAACATGGCGCGTTGACCGACACGCGTGATGAGGCAATTGAATGGGCTGCGAAAAGTACGGCTGCAATCGCGTCATTGCCTGACCACCCAGTCAAACAGATGCTGATTGATTTGGCCGACTACGTTGTAGAACGCATCAACTAAGTTTCTAAAACTTTAGCGTCAGTGACCCACCACTCGGGATGGGCCCGTTGAATACGTTGTGCAGCCGTTACTGCATCTTTCGCTGATGAATACAGCCCGAAACACGTCGCTCCTGAACCCGACATGCCCGAGGCTGCACCATCAGACAATGCAGCGAGCGCATCACCAATAATGGGCCGGAGCGCAATTGCAGGAGATTGAAGATCGTTGCGCTGACTGACCAGCCACTGACAAAATGCACCAAAGTCCGCCCAGCTAGGAATAACATCTTCCATTGCCGAGTTTGATTTTGTTTCAAGCGCAGAGAAAACGATTGGGGTTGGAACATCAACGCGGGGGTTCACTAAGACCATCCACATCTCAGGCAAGCCAATGACATCCGCGAGAACCTCTCCGATCCCTTGCATCCGCTGAGGCGCATTAGACAGACATACTGGTACATCTGCACCCAACGAAGCAGCGTCCAGATCGACCTGATAGCCAAGCTCTATTGCACCGCGCAACACCGCCGCAGCATCCGCTGATCCGCCCCCGATGCCGGCGGCATTGGGTAGGTTTTTCTCCAAAGCAATATCAGCTGTTAAACCACAGGATGAGGCCGCCTTCCAAACGAGATTGCTTTCATCAGTTGGAACACCCGCAGCATAAGGTCCACTGACCTCGAGTGACGTTTCGCTAGCCTGTGAAATGGTCAGTCTGTCCCCGACATCCGCGAAAACCACAAGTGAGTCCAACAGATGGTACCCGTCACTGCGCTGGCCGGTCACGTGCAGCGTAAGATTAATCTTCGCGGGTGCGAAGGCTTCAATCATCGTTTGCAACTTTCAGCGGTTCTGCACCTTCTTCAAGCAATACGGCATCCAACCCAATTTCTAATTTACGGCGCATACGATCTGGATCGGCTTCGCCATCAACTTCAGTTGGGTCCACAAAGGACAAGGCGCGGCTCCATTGAAACTCAGCTTCGCGTTTACGGCCAACAGCCCAATACACATCGCCCAGGTGATCGTTCACAACTGGATCAACTGCCATCAACTCAACTGCCCGTTCCATGTGCGCGACGGCTTCATCGTAACGACCCAATCGGTATAAAACCCATCCAAGCGAATCCACAATAAATCCGCTGTCGGGACGCGCTGCCACGGCCCGTTCAATCATATCTAACGCTTCAGCCAAATTAATCTGTTTCTCGACCATGGAATACCCGAGGTAATTTAGAACCTGAGGATGATCAGGGTTCAAATCCAATGCTGCCCGGAAGTCGGCTTCGGCCTGCTCCCAGTTGTCCAAACGCTCATGCGCAATTGCGCGTGCATAATGGATGAACCAACGCCCCCTTGACCCCTCAGGGACCAGTTCAAGCGCTCTATCATAGGACGCCACAGCATCCACAAACTCGTCTTGGTTACGTAACGCATCCCCAAGTGTAGAATGAACAATGGCCATACCCGGAAAACGGCGTGCAATTTGCGCCAAAACTTCGATCGCGGCGTCAGGTTTACCGGAACTGCGCAAGGCCGCAGCGCGTCCCAATTCAGCGGCATGTGATGCGGTGTCAGTTCTTGGAACTTTTTTATAGGCATCGATTGCCAGATCAAATTGACCAAGCTCTTCCAGCAATTCGGCGCTTAACAGCAATGCATCGATGTGGTCAGTGCGCAATGAATAAGCCAAGCGTGCATACAGTAAGGTGTAGTCAGCATCTGCTTCGCCGCGTAGAGCCCCCGCAAGGGAGTAAAACACTTCGGCAATACCATCGCTTGCTGATGTTGCATGCGTGAATGGAACCATCGTACCCGCTTCGAGCGCTTCCAGCAGTGCATCCAGCTCTGGGTCAGTTGCATCCCCGAACGCTAGGCGCAGCGATTGCACCGCATCTGCGTTGCGATCAAGCTGTGACAATACTTCGGCACGCGCCATGGCACCACGACGCGTTGCAGATGCACCATCAGCATTGCTGCTTGAGAAAAGGTTGTTGGCCCCTTCAAAATCACCAACCACAGCAAAAGCCACCGCTTTGTGATATGTCGCAAAGCCAGACATCCCTGGCTGTTCGGCAACAACATCAAATTCTTCAAAGGCAGCAGCTGCTTTGCCTTGTCCCAATTTGGCCCACGCAGATACCAACGTGTCGACCAACGGACCAATTCCGCCATTGTCGTCTGCGCGTGCAATCACACCATCAAAGTTCTTGTTCATCACCAAATCAGCGATCAGAACCATGCTTGCAGTTTGGCTACGTAATTCCAGTTGTTCGATTGCCTTTGCGATTGGAACCGCTTTTTGAATTTCACCTAGCGCCAAAAGCGACGAAACGGCACCCTCCATCAGCTCTGGATTGGTGCGGTCGCGCGCAAGCGCTTTAACAAAATAGGTCGAAGCGTTGCTGAAATCGTTCTGCGACGTTGCCTGACGCCCGGCCAAATACGCTCCAGATACACTTTGCGCAAACGCTTGAGGCGCGCCGACGCTGACGGAAAAAGTCATTGCCACAGCAGTAGACATCAAAAATCGGATCACAGCATCGCCTCATGTTTTGGTTAAGTCCAAAGCTAGCACGTCAGCAAAAAGGTGCAATGGCTGGGGACCTTTACAGGCCACATTCGGCGCACAGATACGTGATCTAAAATGCAAAAAGGCGGACCTTCGTCCGCCTTTTTGTTTCGTCAATTTTTTACCCGCTTACATGTTAGGATAATTGGGGCCATCACCACCCTGTGGGGTCGTCCAGTTGATGTTCTGGCTTGGGTCTTTGATATCGCATGTTTTGCAGTGCACACAGTTTTGGAAATTGATGACAAACTTGGTGTCTTTGTCCGCTTCCTCAACAAATTCATACACACCCGCTGGGCAATAACGGGCCGATGGCCCCGCGTATTTTTCAAGGTTCACACCGACCGGAACACTTGGATCCATCAAATGCAAGTGAGCAGGTTGGGACTCTTCATGGTTGGTGAAAGAGTATGCAACGTTTGTAAGGCGATCAAACGACAGCTTGCCGTCCGGCTTTGGATAATTGATAGGCTTGTGCTTACTGGCTTCTTCAGTGCTGTCAGCATCGTTTTTACCGTGCTTGAGCGTGCCCAGAAGCGAGAAGCCCAATGTGTTACACCACATATCAAAGCCACCAACGACCAAGGACGTCATCAGGCCAAATTTTGACCAAAGCGGCTTTACGTTACGCACTTTTTTAAGGTCTTTGCCAATCGCACCCTCACGAACCTCAGCCTCATAGGCTGTCAATTCATCACCAGAACGATCTGCTTTGATTGCGGCTATTGCTGCCTCAGCAGCGGCTTTGCCTGACAACATCGCATTATGGTTGCCCTTGATGCGCGGCACGTTGACCATACCCACAGAACAACCAAGCAAAGCAACGCCTGGCGCAACCATCTTAGGCATGGATTGATATCCACCTTCAGAAATCGCGCGCGCACCGTAAGCGACACGTTTGCCGCCTTCCAAAAGGTCCTTCATCATAGGATGATGTTTGAAACGCTGGAACTCCATGTATGGAAACATGTGCGGGTTTTTGTAGTTCAGGTGGACGACAAAACCGACGTACACTTGGTTGTTCTCAAGGTGATAAACGAACGAACCACCACCAGCGTTAGAGTTTAGCGGCCAACCCATCGTGTGGGTGACTGTGCCCTCTTTGTGTTTGGCTGGATCAATCTCCCAGATTTCTTTCATGCCAAGGCCAAACTTTTGTGGCTCGTGTCCGTCAGACAAGTTGTATTTGGCAATGACTTCTTTGGACAATGACCCACGCACACCCTCAGACAGGAAGACGTATTTGCCGTGCAACTCCATACCGACTTCGGTGTTTTCACCGATAGATCCGTCAGCTTCTAGACCGAAAACACCAGCGACTACGCCCTTAACTTCACCGTTGTCACCGTAAACCAGTTCGGAACAGGCCATACCTGGGAAAATTTCGACACCCAATTCTTCAGCTTGTTCTGCCATCCAACGACAAACATTGCCCATAGAAACGATATAGTTGTGGTGGTTGTTCATCAGCGGTGGCATCGGCGCGTTCGGGATACGCAACTGGCCGGCTTCGCCAAGCATGTAAAAATTATCTTCTCTGACTGGTGTGTTCAAAGGCGCGCCTTTAGCTTGCCAGTCAGGGATCAATGCATCCAGTCCACATGGGTCTAGCACAGCACCAGATAGGATATGCGCCCCAACTTCGGACCCTTTCTCAAGGACCACAACGTTGCAATCTGCATCAAGCTGCTTCAAGCGAATGGCGGCCGACAGACCGGCGGGTCCAGCGCCAACGATGACAACGTCATATTCCATTGTTTCGCGTTCAATTTGAGCCATTCTGTGAGTCCTTTTTCATAGGCGTCGAACATCAAGATTCGAACGAAATATTCTTTCACATTTTGCTACCCTAGCAGGCAGGTCAATGCAATCTCGACACAACGTAAATCAAATGCGCTTTTGCTGTATGCCTTAGAACCGTCAAATCGCTGACCCCGTGCGTCAGATCCTTGTGCACGTGAGTGACGATCGCATTGAGGACCGGCCAAAGAAGACGTCAAGCTGACGCACGCAATGCAACACAACAGCCAAGAACAGCCCAACATGTTTAGAACACTTGCATTTACATGCCCCTTTGGGTCATTTGGAACGTAACCTTTAACAGCGGCCCATTTGGGCCGCTTTTCACAGTTGGACCAATGTTATGGAAAAGATCCCAATGACCCGCAAAGGGCACACTGATTTGGAAGTAGAGCTAAAGCACCTGAAAACGGTCGAACGTCCTACCATCATCAGAGCCATTGCAGATGCACGTGAACACGGCGATTTGTCCGAGAACGCAGAATATCATTCAGCTAAAGAAAAACAGTCCTTCATCGAGGGACGTGTGAAAGAGCTAGAGGGCGTTATTTCATTGGCAGATGTCATCGATCCTGCAAAAATGTCAGGTACGATCAAGTTCGGCGCAAAAGTCACTTTGGTCGACGAAGACACTGACGAGGAAAAGACCTATCAGATCGTTGGCGAATATGAGGCCAGCATTGAAGCAGGTCTGCTTAACATCAAATCCCCAATCGCTCGTGCTCTTATTGGCAAGGACGAAGGCGACAGTGTTGAGGTACGCACACCCGGCGGTGTGAAATCTTACGAAGTTCTCTCCATCGTTTTCGCCTGATAGGATCGCAAAAAAATGTCCAATCAACCCTCAAAATCTCGCCCGACCCCTTTGGGTATATACGACCGCCCAGTTTATAGCGCAGTCAGTGGGATCGAGACCATCGCAATTGTCTTAAGTGTGATTTGGTTGATTGGCGCAGCCATTTTTTTCCTAACCTTGCCGGACCAACCTAATGCACCTGTCGATCGTGGCGGATTGCGTTTTCTTATGACGATGCTCGCAATCTTTATGCCTGTTGCAATGATTTGGGTTGCCACCACCGCAGCTCGTGCCAGCCGTGTTATGCGTGAAGAAAGCCAACGTTTGCAGACGGCAATCGATGCTATTCGTCAAGCATATATCGCGCAATCACAAGGTCGCGACTTGTCTAACGAGCCCTCGGTTAGCCCCAAGTTAGATGAAATCGCAGCCGCCGCACGCAAGACGGAAACAACATTGGCAACATTCACAACACGTCGGGATGCTGCCAGTGAACCAAGCCGCTCTACCACACCAGTTGTTGTCGAAACGGATGATCAACCTGCCCTCGCATTGGGAACAACTGCCGAAGACATCACTCCGCCATTGGCAACAGAAGACTTTATTAGGGCAATGAATTTCCCAGAAACCGCAGAAGACGAAGTTGGTTTTGCCGCATTGCGCCGCGCCCTAAAGGATCGCGAAGCAAGCCAACTGATCCAAGCGGCTCAAGACGTTTTGACTCTGCTAAGCCAAGACGGCATTTATATGGATGATTTGCGCCCCGACCGTGCACGCCCGGAAATTTGGCGTCAGTTCGCGGGTGGAACACGTGGTCGTTCTGTTGCTGCACTTGGTGGCGTTCGGGATCGCTCTTCATTGGTTTTGACTTCGGGTCGTATGAAACAAGACCCGATTTTTCGCGATGCTGCGCACCACTTTTTACGCCGGTTTGATAAGGTATTTGCTGAATTTGAACCGCGTGCCAATGACAGCGAGATCTCTGCGCTCTCGGACACACGCACGGCACGGGCATTTATGTTGTTGGGCCGTGTCGCTGGTACGTTTGACTAAGTCTTGTCAGCACAACCTATATCGATCACCGCTAGATTCTTCGCATTAAAAACCGCAGAATAGCTGTGTTCATCAATCGTTAACGTCACGACGGTGCCTTGTATTTCAGACCCTGACACCCTGATTTGCCCCAAGTCAGATGCTGTTAGGCGATCATCCACATCAATGGTAAAGCTAATTGATGCGCCTGCTTCCAACCCGCCCAGTGGCATGCGCAAGCCTTCGGCACCATCCGCGACGTCCAGATTTGCAGCTGTACTTTGGAAGGGTTGGTACACCTCGACGCCAGAGCCACCACTTTGCGTATCAAAAATCAGCTTCCCAGCGGATGGGCGTAAATCAAATTGAACATCTGCCTGAATAATACCACGATCTGATCCGTTGGTCAGAACAAACCGATCAACTGGAGCACCCTCTAAAAATCGAACATCCAAGCTCACGTCGCAATTGGGTTCACCAGCAAAAGCCGCAATTGGGCCCGCTAAGAATAATGTACAAAGCGTCAGGATATTTTTCATTGCCGTCTCCAATTGATTGCTCAACAGCGAGACGTGATTAGTAAAAAGGCAAACCGGAGATAGGGTTTCACCCGCCAGCCAACTTGCTAGCGGATGAAATCAATTCTCTTAGGATGGCATGTTTGGGAAGTAATCTTCGCAATCGCCTTCGCGGTACACATCCGCGGTACAGCAGTGCAGACCGCCACCAAATGCATAAGCATCGCGCAATTCTACTTCGATCACGTTCATACCTAACTTATCCATTTGCTCGGCCTGATAGACCTCAGATTTCTCTACACAAACCGTTTTCGGGTCTAGTACCAAAACGTTCATAGACAACCATGTTGATGAATAGCAAAGCGCTGGTGGGGCGTTGTGCGCAGGCTGCGCTGCATCCACGATTTCCCAACCGTTGTCATTGTACATCTTACGCTGCTCTTCTGGTAGGCGGCGCTGCGGGTTGTTCAGGATCAAACCAGGGCGCAAAGGCGTAAAGGTCGCATCGATGTGGATTGGATACGGGTCACCCGGGAAGTTCACAGTATGAACGCGGTGATCAGGGAAGTGACGGCGCAACCATTCGATCCCTTTAAGGTTCGTGGTAAACCCATGCTGCACGACCAAGTCACGGCCAAAACGCAAAACGTCAGCGGCATCAAACAATGGTTCTTCTTCGGTTGTCACAAAGAACTTTTCTTCAGCCCACTTCAAGCGCTGCGTATCGCCAATTTTATCGCTTAGATAATCTGGGTGATAGTCTTCGTTAGTCAGGCGCGGCTTTGGCGCAGCTTCGTGACGGAATTTTGGATCGTCTTCAAAATACTGCTTTAGCAATGGGCGATAGTTTAGGTATTCGAACCAACGGCAACGATAAGACATTGTCGCTTCCAGCATTTCAGAACCGACAGTCAACAATACATCACGCGGTGGCATGCAGCCAAACTGGCTTTCGGTGTGAAAGTCAGGTGTCGTTACACTTTGGGAATGATCGATGCTGTTTGGGCGATCAACGCGTACGCCGCGCTTGGTCAACATGTCAGCAAAGTTATCGAGCAACTCATTCGCACGATCGATGGTTTCTTGTGGGCGGCGGCCCCATTGGCCACGCATGTCACTGTCTTCGGGAACCTTCGCGTCTAACGCAGGTTCTTCTGGTGGAATGTGGCAATCATCAGCGCGACCTACGATCACGTGATGTAATGGATCCCATTCGTTCCAGCTGTTAACGACGGTTTTTTTGGCGGGGTTTTGCGATGTATCTGTCATCCAAACTTCGTAGACAGACTACTGCGATCAAGCAAGGCTGCAAACGACCCTCGGGCGACCTAAAAGCGACCCATATTACAGGCCAAAGCTCCCAAAGGGAACGTACCGCACAAGGTCGCCCTTGTTGATTGTCTGCGCATCCTCTGCCAATTCGACAAAGCCATCAGCCCAACTTAAGCCACTTATGCGACCTGAGCCCTCAGACCCGAACACTTCGACTTGTCCATCGCACATTCGCGCCCGCAAATATTCGCGCCGCCCCGCCTTTTTCGATTTTGTGAAGTTTGCGGGCACATCGTAGCCAACTGGGGCCACCCATCCTGCGCCAGCCAATTGAGCCATTGCTGGGTTGGCGAATACCAAAGTACAAACCATTGCCGCCACAGGGTTACCAGGCAAACCAAATACAGGTGTATTGTTCCAAAGACCCAAGGCCAAAGGACGCCCTGGCTTAATCGCGATCCGCCACATCTGCATCGCGCCAGCCTCTGTCATCAACGATGAAACATGATCCTCATCCCCGGCTGATGCACCACCACTGGTGATAACAACGTCAGCATTGCTGGCCGCATCGTCCAAAATGCGGCTTAAGGCGGCACGATCGTCGGCACAGCGTCCCATGTCCACAGGCACATGGCCCATGGCCATAATCATAGATAACAACATCGGACGGTTCGCATCATAAATCTGATCTTGTTTAGCTGATTGACCAGCTTCAACCAGTTCATCACCGGTTGAAATAACCGCCACGCGCAATGGCACACGTACAGCAACGTGATCTGCCCCAGTCGCGGCTAATATCGCCATATCTGCAGCAGTCACACGACGACCCGCCGTTAGGATAACATCGCCCTTATGAACGTCTTCACCGACACAGCGGGTATTGGCCCCCGTTTTAATTGGGCCGTTGAAAGCAATCTGACCATCAGCAACCGTCACATCTTCTTGAAGAACCACAGTGTCCACACCAGCTGGCAATGCCGCGCCCGTTAGAATCCGAACGCCCTGCCCTTCTGGAACAACAGTGGTCAATCGCGGGCCCGCAGCAGCGCGTTCATCCAAAAGCACCAAGACATGTGGACCCTCTGGACGGCCTCCGGCAAACCCATACCCATCGACAGCAGTGTTAGGCAAAGGTGGGTTAGCACGCGTCGCAAACACGTCATCAGCCAAGACCCGCCCCATTGCCCGAGATACAGGTACGGTTTCGCGCCCCGTTACAGGCGTCAGGCGTTCACGCAGCAGCGCCAATGCTTCATCAACGGGTGTCCAATGCACGCCAGCAGGCAATGCAAAACAGTCGTTACGCAGTGGTGGGGGCGTGATTGGGCCGCTCATTTGACTAGCCCCACTTCACTCAGAATAAAGTCGGCAACCGCGACAGTGTCGTCCAGATCAAAGACAGGACGATCAAGTGGCATCGATGTGTCAGATGCTACAGCGCGAATGGTCAGATCTTCCGTCGCGATCAAAGGGTTGTTCGTTTCAGCGCGAAACGCTTCGATCTTTGAGTGCGCGTCGCGTTTATACCCCTCTATCAGAATCAAGTCGACAGGTGCCAACTTGCTCAACAACTCGTTCAAGGTCGGTTCATCATCGCCACGCATCTCGTGCATCAACGCAAACCGGTTGCGCGAGGCTAACAACACTTCACGGGCACCTGCGATGCGGTGGCGATAGCTGTCCTTGCCCTCGTGATCCACATCAAAGGTATGGTGGGCATGTTTAACAGTGGAAACGCTGAAACCACGTCCAGATATCTCTGTAACCAGCCGTTCCATCAATCCTGTTTTGCCAGCATTCTTCCAGCCGACCACGCCATAGACTCTCATAACATCGCCTCTGCCTGTGCCAAATCTTCGGGTGTGTTTACGTTGAAGAAGGGATCCACCTGTTCGACAGGGAACATGGCCAACCGCCCATCATGACTGTCAGTCCATTGCACAACTTTACGCACTCCACCCAATAGGGCCGCACGCAAATCTTCACGCAATGCGACGGGCCAAAGTCCAAAAGTGGGATGGCGTGAGGTGCCGCGTTTAGGATCAGGCGTCGCTGCTATCACCAAAGGATGCGCCATCCCTCCACCCTCACGGTGTAGCCGTGCAGCCAAATCAGACGGGAAAAACGGCGTGTCTGCCGCTGCGGTCACAATACTATTCGCGCCTTGCTCAGCCGCCCAATCAAGTCCGGCAAGTACACCAGCTAATGGGCCTGCAAACCCGTCAATACTGTCGGCGATAACTGGGAACCCCAAATGGGCAAACCGCGAACCATCGCCGTTCGCGTTCAACGCAATACCATCCACTTGAGGCGTCAATCGATCGATCACGTGGCTGAGCAATGTGGATGACCCAAGCGGCAATAAGCCCTTGTCGCCGCCGCCCATACGCGTAGCTAACCCCCCTGCAAGAATGACACCCAATGAACTGCTCATGTCTTCCCACCTTTACGCCCAGATTTGCGTGGTTCGTCTTTGACGGCGTTTGGATCAGCGTCCCAGATCAAGCGTTCCTTGCCACTTAGACACATGAAACGTTGCCCCCGCATTCGACCAATCAAAGTCAGCCCAACTTGCTGTGCAATCTCGACACCCCAAGCGGTAAAGCCCGAACGCGACGCCAGAACAGGTATGCCCATCATCGCCGTTTTGATTACCATTTCCGAGGTTAGACGCCCTGTCGTGTAGAGGATTTTATCTTCAGCACTTGCGCCTTCTTGCAGCATCCAGCCTGCGATCTTGTCGACCGCGTTATGACGGCCAACGTCTTCCATATAGACCAAAGGGCGATTTTCTTGGCACAAGACAGTTCCGTGAATGGCACCCGCTTCTAGATACAGGCTGGGCGTTCGGTTAATCTTGGCCGCCAAGGAATAAAGCCATGAGGTACGAACACTGGTCTGCGCCAGTTCAAGTCCCTCAAGACCTTCCATCATATCGCCAAATACAGTCCCGACAGCGCACCCGCTGGTACGGGTTTTCTTGGCTAGCTTTTCTTCGTGATTGGTAACCGTTTGCGTACGCACCACGACGGTTTCAAGTTCCTCGTCATAGTCGACACCAGTTACGACATCATCATGAGCCAACATTCCTTGGTTCTTCAAAAAACCTAACGCCAAATATTCAGGGTAATCCCCAATGGTCATCGCCGTCACAATTTCTTGGCGGTTCAGGAAGATCGTCAACGGACGCTCTTCCACGACCGACAACGCGATTTCCGCGCCAGTGTGGTCTGTGCCAGCAACGTGGCGGGTCAATCCGACCTTTGCCGGATCAGGTGCGACCAAGTACTCGTCCATGTCATCTGATCTTGCCAATTGCATCCCTACCTTTTGACAGCTAGTCGTTTGAGGATAATCTAAGAGTTCTACATGACATCCACCACCACCAAATCCGCCTACTGGATGGGCGTTCGCGACGGGGCGCCTTTTATCTTGGTCGCCGCACCTTTTGCCGTGCTGTTTGGTGTCATTGCAACCGAAGCTGGTTTAAACCTTTTTGAGGTCATGAGCTTTTCCTTTGTGGTCATCGCCGGAGCCGCCCAATTCACTGCCCTTGAGTTGATGCAAAAAGAAACGCCAACCTTGATCGTGTTGATTTCCGCCCTCGCTGTGAACCTGCGGGTAGCGATGTATTCCGCCGCCATCACCCCCTACCTTGGAACCGCACCACTGTGGCAACGGGTTTTGATGTCATACATGTTGGTCGATCAAAGTTATGCCTTAGCGCATGCTAAATTCGAAGATGCACCGAACATGAGCCTACCACAGCGCACTGCGTATTATTTCGGGACATGTACGTTAGTCATGGGCGCATGGTTCATTTGTAGCTTTCTTGGCGCAGCACTAGGCACCCAACTGCCACCAAGCATCCCGATCGACTTTGCCCTACCCATCGCGTTCCTATCAATGATTGCCCCGATGATACGCAGCCTACCGCACCTAATTGCCGCGATTACAGCAATTGTTGTCAGTCTAATCTGCATCAACGTTCCGTATTCACTGGGCCTGATTATCGCAGGTTTTGCGGGCATGGCCGCGGGATCGCAAACCGAAGTATGGATCACACGCAAACAAGAGGCTGCGCTATGATCGACAAAGGCAGCCTTTGGTTCATCATTTTCGCCTTGGGAATCGGCAGTTTCATGCTGCGCTTTTCGTTCTTGGGGTTGGTTGGGGATCGCTCACTGCCGGCATGGGCACTTAGATACCTGCGCTATACAGCTGTTGCTATTATTCCCGCACTGATCGCACCAATGGTTGCGTTATCCAACGAAGCAAACACCGGTCCTGAACCTGTTCGCTTGATTGCTGCAATCGTAACCTTCAGCGTTGGCGCATGGACCCGCAACGTCATCGTTGCGATTTGCAATGGTGCTATCACACTAGGGCTTGGATTGTACTTATTCGGTTAAGCAGAGTCGTTAGATTAAAGTTGAACCTTGGCGATGCCATCAAGGATCGTACCTTCGTCATCTTCATAATATTTCTCGGTCTGAACGCCTGGAAGCGTCGCAAAATTGTTCATCAAACGTTTGGGAAACAAGGTGTTCGACATCTGCGAGAAACCATCAAGTTGCCTTAACAAAGCAATGGTAGAGGCAGCGCATTGCGCATCACCTACGCTGCCGCGGGCTATCGCCAGACGGATCGCTTGTTCCGCCACTTCAGGTTTCACTTCAACAGTTTGCAGCACGATGTGATACTCAGAGCGCGCATGCGCCCCTTTGTAAGCAGCCAAGACCGCGGGACGAATACCGTACAACACGTCATCGCGGCGCGGCACTCTTTCATTTCGGAACGATCCCGCAGGGTCGAATATAACACGCTGAGATCCGTTGATCATCAAGGCTGTGTGTGCGCCAGCTTGCGAACCATTGTTGATCATTGTGATCAACGTCAGCGTTGCAGGGCCTGCCTCGCGATACGCAGTTTGCGCAATAATTTCATCAGTCGCTTGGGCACTAGGGGGCTGAGATGAGCATGCCGCCAAAAACGCAACGACTATTAAACCTGCTAAAATCCGCATACCCTAAACCCCAAACTATTAATTCAAATTAACGTGCAAAAATCGCCATAAATACCAAAATTCCGATCACAACCACTATGGACCATGTTCCAAATTTGATGAACGCATCATAGTCGCTCTTTTGAGTTTCTGAATTCATTTCGCCGTGTTTATGCTCAGCCATGTGTCTCTCCTTGGTAGAATTGGTCTCAATAATTTCGTGCTGGTTATACCAACTGACACGCGCTGTCACCACGTCAAAGGGGCGCAGGCCAGAAACATTGCCTAACTTGCTTATACACCCTCAACTGGCTGTTCGTTGTCGTCATCCAAATCTTGAGCCAAACGAAAGCCGATGCGGTTGGGTTCGGCCTTTTCAACATCCATAGGTACGGCCCGCAACATTACATTCAGCTGGGTAACGTGTTGCACCAACTGAGTGCGACCACCCGTAGGATCCGTTCCATAAAACGTTACGATATCAGGGTCATAATAGCCCATTCCTTCAATTTTCAGAACACCGGCGTCACCACCAGCAAACCCCATCGCAGCCTCGTGTTCGTTATCAAGCTGCTCTTCAAAATTCTTGAGGTAGATGATCAAGCGCTCATAGGCCCATTGCGCTTGGCTTTTCTTTTGCACCGGTGTCTTGGCGACGCCACTTGGGACAGCATTGTTGCCAGCATTAGGCGTCGCGGGATCTGCATGCACTTCATGAACACGTGGCAGCGCGTCTGCTTCTACGGCTTCTGTTGCTGTCTTAACCTGATCGCCCATGCCCTATCCTTTGCTTTGGTACACCCATGCGCCGTCGCTACGCAGTTCACGCGTCGCAAGGCCTGTTTGATATAGGTGCGATAAATGCGCGACAGACTCAACCAGTGCGAGCCCATATTCGGCCTCACCTATCGGTCTTTTGAACAAACAAGAGAAACATTCAGACGCTGATTTTGGCGTTTCGATGTGTTTTTCCAACCTTTTCAGAGCACTGTGGTGATTTTCAATCAACTGGTGCATGCGTTGGGGCAAACCAGTGAACGGCAATTTATGGCCACCCAACACCAAGTGATCATCGCGCACCAAAAGGTTTAGGCGTTCACAGGCCTCTAACCATTCACCAATGGGGTCGGCCATTGGTTCCGTTGCATAGACGCCAACGTTCGGGCTGATTGAGGATAGGATTTGATCGCCTGCGAGGACCAAATTGTCATCTTGGCTCCAGAAGGTTGCGTGCTCTGGCGCATGGCCATTCCCCATATGAATGTCCCATGTGCGGCCACCCATTTTGATCTGCTCATCTTCTTGGATGCGTGTGTATCCCAAAGGAATCGGTGCAACGATATCGGCAAAATTGAAGGGACGTTCAGTTGCACGTTTCGTGTATAAATCAGAATCCATCCCAGACAGTTTATAAAACGCCAGTGTTTCAGCGTTTGGCACCTCCTGAACGTCCAAAGTTAGCATTCGCGCAGTCAGCCATGCAGTTCGCGTTGTAACCAGTTCAGCCCCAAAGTCGCTTTTCAACCAACCGGCCAAACCAACGTGATCCGGATGGTGGTGGGTCACAACCACACGACTAATGGGCTTACCGCACAAAGGACCATCCATCATTCCCCGCCAGATCGCCTTGCACTTTTTTGATGCAAAACCGGTGTCGATAACCGTCCAGCTGTCACCCTCATCCAATGCATAGACATTGACGTGATCCAATTTCATCGGCAACGGAAGGCGGAACCAAAGGACCCCTTCAGCGACTTCAATCGGAACACCATGTTCTGGTGGCGTTTCCCATGGGTAGTTCAGACCTTTAGGCGCGATATCACCCATCAGGATGCCAATTCTTCGACCGTGATCGCATACAAATCGTCAGCGCCAGACTGCGCATGTGCCAACAATCCAACATATTCTGGCATCAGGCGTTTGATATAGAACCGCGCCAACTTTTCACGTTTTCCGCCAGTACTGTCAGCCAAGGCCGCAGCCAAATGCATATGTCCGCCAAGGATACGCGCAAAGGCACGAAGATATGGAACCGCACCTGCAAATCTTTGATTTAAATCAGTTTCCGAGGTTAGCCAATCCGTTGCCTCGCGTAGGCTTTCACAGGCCTGCCAAACATCGTCCACCATGTTGGGGAAACGATCGCGTGCTGCTTCAGCATGCGCCTCAATCTCATCGATCAGACCATTCGCGACTTCGCCGCCATCCATCATTTTACGGGCGACTAAATCCATCGCTTGAATACCATTGGTACCTTCATAAATCGCAGTGACACGCACATCACGAGAGTACTGTGCAGCCCCCGTTTCTTCGATCACACCCATGCCGCCGTGGACCTGTAAGGCGGTGTTGGAAACTTCGATACCGACGTCGGTGCCGAAGGCTTTGGAGATGGGGGTAAGGAATGCGGCGCGGGCTTTCCATTCGGCCTCGCCCGTGGCGGTGCCCATGTCGATCGCCACGGCGCAGGACAAAGCGATGGCGCGGGATGCGAATAGGTCGGCTTTCATGCTCAACAACATACGGCGCACGTCAGCGTGATCCACGATTGTGCCACTGCCACCCTCAACCGGTGTGCGACCTTGTTTGCGATCCAGTGCGTAGGCCAGTGCGTGTTGATAGGCACCCTCGCCAGCGCCAATCCCCTGGCAACCGACCCCCAAACGCGCGTTATTCATCATGGTAAACATGGCTGCCATGCCTCCGCCCTCTGGACCGACAAGCCAACCGGTTGCATCGTCATATTGCATCACGCAAGTAGGCGATCCGTGCAGGCCCATCTTGTGCTCTAGGCTCACAACTTTCAGTGAATTGGCAACACCAGCTTCACCGTTTTCGTCCGGCAAATATTTAGGAACAAGGAACAGGCTGATACCTTTGGTCCCTGCAGGCGCGCCGGGCAAACGGGCCAAAACAAGGTGGCAAATATTGTTAGCGAAATCATTATCGCCCCAAGAAATGTATATTTTCTGACCACTTACGCGGTAGGTGCCGTCACCATTCTCTTCGGCCTTGGAATTTAACGCCCCAACATCAGATCCCGCCTGAGGTTCGGTCAGGTTCATAGTTCCTGTCCATTCGCCTGATATCAGTTTGGGCAAATAAATATCTTTGATTGCGTCAGATGCGTGGTGTTCCAGCGCCTCGATCTGCCCCTGTGACATCAAAGGGGCAAGCTGCAAGGATAGACAGGCTGCAGACATCATTTCATTGACTGCAGTGGTCACCGTCATGGGCAGGCCCATGCCACCAAACTCAGGGTTTGCGGACATGCCAATCCATCCCCCTTCGGCAATGGCCTTAAAGCCATCGGCGTACCCATCTGCCGTGCGAACCACACCGTTTTCTAGGTAAGATGGGGTCATATCACCCGCCCGTTGAAGGGGTGCCATGACCTCTTCGCAGAGTTTTCCAGCTTCAGTCAGAATGGCACGGGTCAGGTCATCACTCGCATCCTCAAACCGATCCGTTTGGCGGACTTTGTCCAGTCCGACAACATGATCAAACAGGAAATTGTAGTCATCAAGGGGGGCGCGGTATGGCATCTGAACCTCATAAAATCGGCATCTGTTTATCGTCGGTATAACGTCGGTATTGCGTCGGTGCACAAGGCTTCACAAATTGCCCAGCTTGGCAAGCAGCGGATGGCCTTGTATTGGACTGGTTTAAACGCACCATGAGGTGCATCACCAAAACAGGCAATCAAAACGCCGCGTCACGTTGGGGGCACTATGAGCACTATGCAAACACTGCACCTTCATGCAAATAATGCGGATTTGGCGCAGGCTGCTGGCTTGCTACAAAGTGGTGGTTTGGTCGCCTTCCCAACAGAGACCGTTTACGGTTTGGGCGCTGACGCGCGAAACGGGAAAGCCGTCGCAAGTGTATACGCAGCCAAAGGGCGGCCCAGTTTCAATCCGTTGATCGTCCATGTACCTAACGTTGCCAGTGCCCAGAAATATGTAATGTGGAACGAGACGGCCCAACTGTTGGCAGATCAATTTTGGCCCGGCGCGTTGACGATGGTGCTGCCGCTGCGCGAAGGGCATGGTTTGTCGTCCTTGGTGACCGCTGGCTTGGACACATTGGCGATACGCGTCCCAAACCACCCTACCGCCCAGCGCCTATTGGAATTGGCAAATGCACCAATCGCTGCGCCATCGGCTAATCCGTCGGGCCGCATTAGTCCCACAACTGCGCAACATGTCTTGGTCGGCCTGTCTGGTAAAATCGCGGCCGTATTGGATGATGGTGCCTGCACCGTTGGGTTGGAAAGTACAATTCTGGGCCTAACGCCCGATGTTGCATTGCTGCGCCACGGCGGCGTTGCGGTTGAGGCAATTGAAAAGACGCTGAGCGTTGGTTTGCCACAAGAGACCCCAAAAACAATCACTGCCCCCGGCCAGATGGAATCCCATTACGCGCCAAGCGAGGCGGTGCGGCTGAACGTATCCAGCGTTATGAGCGGTGAACTGTTCTTAGGCTTTGGCCCAATGCAATGTGATCTTAACCTATCAGAAAATGCCGACCTGATTGAGGCCGCAGCCAACTTGTTTGATCACCTGCATAAATTGGACAAGTTCGAAAAACCAATTGCGATTGCGCCTATCCCTCAAACGGGTTTGGGCCGCGCGATCAATGATCGTTTACGTCGAGCCGCAGCGCCGCGTTGAATTAGACACGGCCCGCAGATGCAGAAAGCGTCAAAGGGCTAACACCGATGCTGGCCAATGCTTTTGACCATTTGTCGCCGTCATCCGTTTCAAACACCAACTCAGGCGATGCCTCACAGATCAACCAGCCGTTTTGGCGAATCTCTTCTTCCAACTGCCCTGAACCCCATCCAGAATATCCCAGCATCAGCTGCGAGCGCATTGGCCCTTTTGCTTGGCCCATTGCCTCAAGCACATCCATAGTTCCAGTCATGGCAAAGTCTTCATCCACATTCAGGCTGTGAAGATCTGATTGAAAGTCGCGGGTATGCAAAACGAACCCCCGCGCTGTTTCGACAGGGCCACCCACATGGACCTGCATATCATGGACCTTGGCGTCCACCTCGATATCCAATTGCCCAAGCACATCACCCAAAACCACACCCCCTGCAGGTTTATTCACGATCAGCCCCATCGCCCCCTCGTCAGAGTGAGCACAAAGATAAATTATCGACTGATCAAACCGCGGATCACCCATACCAGGCATAGCGATCAACACCTTGCCGGCCAATTGTCCTGACATTTCTATTGGATTCGTGGTCACGTGTTTCTCCAACATTCGGTTTTACGTTCTACTTTGCGACGTTCGCATACTGTGGCGCAAGTGCCATAAACACGAGAGCGCGAGCAGCAGCGAAACATAGCTAACTCCATCGTGACTTGGCTTTTTGCATAGTGATGTCCATTGATGGGGCATGATTAAACCTTCAATATCCGCCATGGCTCTATCCGCCCTTATGGCAATGCCTGCTTACGCAAGTGACCCTGCCCCTGTTTCAGTTGAGGTTCTTCAAGGGTGGGAACTGTCAGACGGCCGCCGCGTCGCAGCGATCAAGCTGTCGTTGGAGGATGGGTGGAAGACCTATTGGCGTGCCCCTGGTGATTCTGGCATCCCGCCATTGTTCAGCTGGAAAGGTGCGCGCAACATCGGTCAAATGCAGATCACATGGCCGCAGCCCAAAGTTTTTGACGACGGTGGTGTCCGCTCAATCGGATATAAAGAGCAGTTGGTCATTCCCCTACACATCGCCCCCAAGCGCGATGGACAAACGATCCGCTTAAAAGGTCGTATGGATATTGGCGTCTGTTCAGACATTTGTGTGCCCTACACTTTGAAATTTGACACAAAGCTGGAGGAAGCGGGCACGTTTCCTACTCCGGAAATTGCATCTGCTTTAGCCTCCGCCCCGTTTTCCGCATCAGAAGCTGGTGTGAAATCCGCAACCTGTCGTCTAACCCCCACTGATGACGGCATGCAGATTGAGGCACGTGTAACCGTCCCACCCGCTGGTGGCCGCGAAGAGACGGTTATCGAGGCCGGGCAAGGCACCATTTGGGTCAGCGAACCTGTGACCACCCGCAAAGGCGGGCAGTTGGTTGCCGTTTCACAGATGTTCCATTCCTCGGGCACTGCGTTTTCGGTGAACCGCTCTGACGTGCGCATCACCATTTTGGGGTCTAACCACGCTATTGATATTCGCGGTTGTAGCGCCGGCTAAGCCGCGCGGCGTCTGCGTAATGCGCCGATCTGAAAGCCCAGCGCAAGTATGATGTAGGTGGTTAGAACCAGTGCCGCGCTGCCCATGATGAACAGGCCCAACGCCCCCGTCATTGGCGACATGTTTGCCGCCATCGGAAATGCGTTTGCGATCTGTTCTGGCAATTGTTTGAACCATATCGCGTAGCCCAATGTTGCCCCACCCCACGCAAGGATCGCGACCCATAGGACGCAAAGTCCCCATGCGACACCACTGGCCCGTGCACTCACACCGCGACGCATCGCAGTGATGTGGCGAGAAACATCGTGTTGGGCAGCAATCAACGCGGGTACAACCAACAGCACCAACAACATCCCAAACCCAAGACCATAAACCAGCGTGATCACGGTTGGCATCAAAAACTGCGCTTGTTGTGACCCCTCATATAGCAGGGGCGACATACCTAGAACGGTGGTCAATGTTGTCAGCATCACAGGCCGCAAACGATCTGATGCCCCGTCGATTATCGAGGGAACCAACCCGCGGTCTTCGGCGTATTCGTCAATGGATGTCACCAAAACGATTGAGTCGTTGATGATGATACCTGTCATCCCCAGCAAACCAACAACCGTAAACATGCTAAGGGGAACACCCCATGCAGCGTGACCGTAGATTGTTCCGATCAATCCAAAGGGGATGATCGCCATAACAACCATAGGCCGCGTCCAACTGCCAAAGACCCACGACAGCACCAGATAAACACCAGTCAGACACAAGATCAGACCCGTCATGGCGTCATTCAAGAACGTGCTTTCCTGTTCACTTAGGCCCGTCATCCGCCATTCGATCTGACGGGTGGACGCGATATTTGGCAAAATCTCTTCTTCCAAGGCGCGGTTGATTTCGGTGGCACGGGCCGGATCATCCTCTGACACATCACCCGTCACAGAAATCAAACGTACCCCGTTTTCGCGGCGTACGGTGCTAAAGCCAGTTCGGCGCTCAACGCTGACCAAATCAGCCAAGGGAACGTAAATGCCACTTGGCGCACGCATCTGCATCCGCTCCATGAAATCTGCGGTCAATTCGCTGCTGGGCACTTCAACACGGATGCTGGCGCTGCGGGCCCCATCAGGGAATGTCGCCGCCTCAATGCCATTCAGGCGATTGCGCAAAGCACGCCCTAATGTATCGATGGTAAAGCCGAGCGCCTGACCTTGGGCTGTGAGGTCCAAAATCAGTTCCTCTTTGTCATAGGCCAAATTGTCTTGAACCGCGCTGACCTCTGGGTAGATAGCCAAAGCCTTTTGCAAGTCCTGACTGGCCGCCTTTAAAACATCCGTATCTGCACCGAAGAACTGAACCGACATTCCGTCCCCACCTGGGCCTGAGCGCCATGAACGAAAACTGACCGTTTCAACAAGCGGGTGGTTCGCTACCATGTCCTGCAATTCAGAAACAAAAGCAAAGCTGGAATACCCTTTGCGTAAATCAGCATCAATCAATTCGATTGAAATCGCGCCAAGCAGATCACCGTCTTTGCTTTCTGCACCTGCAAGGCCGCGCCCAGCATTGCCACCCACCTCGGCCATGACAAAATCGACAGGGTTAACGCCAGTCTCTGCTTCGCGTTTTGCCGCCAGCGCGTTGGTGGCGCGTTGCATTTCACGCATCATTTCAAGAGTGTCTTCGCGTGTTGCACCCTCAGCCATCGCAAAGTTACCGGTGACGGAACCACGTTCAGGCGCATTAAAGAAACGCCATTGCACCTCGCCGCTGATAACAAGGATCACTTGGCTGGCCAGCACGGCAATGACACCAGCCAGAACCACATAACGGGCACGAATGACCAACCCCATAAAGGGACGGAACAAGTTGGTACGACACCAATCGAACCCAATATTCACCACCCGGCTGGGCAAATCATACCAGCGACGTTTGTTCACGGCGACCAACGCATGGGACATATGGTTGGGCAAGATCAGGAAACATTCAACAAGTGAAGCGATCAAAACCGCGATAACCGTGAACGGAATATCCGCAATCAAGCTGCCAAAACGGCCGCCCACAGCCACCAAACCAAAGAATGCGATGACTGTTGTTAGGGTGGCGGCAAACACTGGCATTGCCATGCGCCGTGCTGCATTTTCAGCAGCTATAACGGGAGCTTCGCCGTAATGACGCGCACGGTGATCGGCGTGTTCGCCCACGACAATCGCATCATCCACAACGATGCCAAGCGTGATGATCAACCCAAACAGGCTGATCATATTAATCGTCAGTCCACCGACATACATCAAAGCAATTGCGGCCATTAGAGCAACAGGAATACCCGCAGCCACCCAGAATGCGGTGCGCGCATTGAGGAATAAAAACAGCAATGCGACAACCAACATCAATCCAACCAGTGCGTTGTCGATCAAGATATCAAGGCGATCTGAAATTGCTTCGGCCCGTGCGCGGATCAAACTGATGGATACATCGCGGGGCAACGTAAGCTGCAAGGTGTCTGCAACCTCTTGAACCACCGCCTGCATTTCGATTGCATCACCATCATTCGATCTGTCGACCCGAATGGAAATTGCAGGGTGATCCCCAACGAAATAACCGCGGTCGCGGTCCACACCTTGTCGCAACACCCGCGCCACATCACCAACTGTTAGTGTGCTGCCATCTGCGTTTGACCGCAAAACAACGCCAGAGACTTCTTCGACGCTACGCTTTTGGGTTCCAGTGCGCACGCGGGCGTTTGCCCCTGCGACGTCACCTGCGGGATCAGCATTCACCTCTGCAGCAATCGCGCTAGCGATTTGAGACATGGTGACATCATTCGCAATTAATTGCGCGGATGACACTTCGATCAGCACTTGGGGTGCGGCGACGCCCCGAATTGTGCTGCGTGTTACGCCTTCGGCGAACAAACGGGTTACGAATTCATCAGCAAACAGCCCCAGCTGTTGAGGGGCGATTGGGCCTGTGATGACGACGTCAGTGACGCGATCACGCCATGCTCCGCGCCGTACCTTGGGTTCGTCAGCGTCCTCTGGGAGGGTCGAAATGCTATCAATGGCAGATTGCACATCATCAGCCGCACGCGCCATATCCCAGCCCGCCACAAACTCAAGAACGATGCTGCCAGATCCTTCGCGCGAAACACTTGAGGAGCTATCGACCCCCTCGACTGCCAGCAACCCCGGCTCAAGAACTTGGATAATGCCGGCATCGATGTCTTCGGCCCCAGCCCCTTTCCACTGCGTGCTGACCGACACATTGTCGATGATGACATCAGGAAAAAATTGAGCTCGCATGTTCGGGATCGCCATTAAACCCGCAACAACCATGATCACCAGTAAAAGGTTCGCAATGGTACGGTGACGGGTGAAATATGAAAGAATACCGCCCGCGGCGTTAGGTATTTGGCGCATGGATTAGCCCCCCATCCGTCCCTCAATGCGCTCAACCACTTTGGCTGGCACTTGAGGTTCGGAAAGTTGTGAAAGGATGCGAGCCTTGGCCTCAGCCGGCATACGATTGTTGCCCTCGATAAAGGCGACAATTTTGGCGCGACGCTCATCGGACAGTTCAACCATTGACGGTGCCTTGGGCGCGTCATCAACGCCGCCCCGCAGAGGCTTAACGACAATACCAGCACCTAACAAAGGCGAGCGTGCCTCGACAACATCCCGCCCCTCAAGGCCACGGGCGCGCACAAGGACATCATCACCCTGTCGGCGCACCAAAGAAACATCAATCGCCTCTAACCTATTTTCAGGCCCTAAAATCAAGACGCTGCTGTTCGCATCAAGTGCAGAAGACGGAAGACGGACAACGCCGCGTACAGTTGGTTCTTTTACGCGCACTTGAACGAAATCGCCAGTTTTAAAACCAACACTGTCGTCGAGTTGTGCAAACAACAAGCGTCCAGTTTGCCCTGCATCTGATCCAGCACTTGAGCGGCTGATGCGCCCCTTCGCCTCAAGATCAACGCCAGCAACATCCAAGACAACTGTAACATCAGCGTTTAGGATATCGCCGTCATCCCCAAGCAATCGCGCGTATTGGGCTGTGGAAACCCGAAACGAGACCTCTAGCAGAGCTGGGTCGATAAGTTCAGCCAGTCGTTCGTTTGCGCCGACAAGGCGTCCCGCAACAACGCTGGGTGCGCTGAGTTTGCCATCAAATGGGGCAACAAGTGTAGCATCGGAAAGCCCACGTTCGGCATCAGCCAATGCGATTTGCGCGCGCGCGATTGCGGACGCTGCTTGATCAATACGCGCTTGTGATTGTGTGACCGATTGGCGGCGCGCTAAAACGGCCTGACGGGCCGATGATGCGGCAAATTCAGCCGTTTCAAGGGCCGCTGCAGTTCCAACGCCCCGTTCTAATAAATCCTTTTGACGTTGCAGCGCTTTTGCGCGCAGGTTTGCCTGATCTTGGGCCGCAATTTGCTCGTCTTGGGCAAGGGCCAGACTGCGTTGTGCGTCGCGTGCGTCTGCCTGAGCATCTGCAATATCTGCCTGAACGCGCGACAATGTGGATTGGGCATTGGATGGATCGATCCGAACCAGCACATCCCCCGCTCTGACTTCGCCTCCATCAACAAACTGCTCTGAGAGTTCAATCACACGACCGCCAGATGCGGACCGTAGTTCCAAAGTTCGTCTACTTTTCACTTCGCCAAAGGTGGCCAAAACTGGGGTTTCAACACCAATTTCCGCGCGCACAACATTCACAGCAAAGACGCGTTCTTTGGCCGGACGCACGCGGTTTTCTTTGCCCATACGGTCCTGAACCGCGCCACCAATCATTTGGCCAGCAAAGGCCAACAATCCAAGCGTCATGGCAGCCAGAAACACGCCAACCAAACTTTGTCTTAAAAACCGCATCAAATATTCCTCTAGAGCCAGCCAAATAAGCCGACCTTTAACCTAGACCACTTTGCACAAATGCCAAGCGCTCAGGTCGTTATACGGATCCTGGAATTATTTCCGTCGCTGATGTTCGTCCAAACGCGGTAATATTTCTACAAAGTTGCAAGGGCGATGACGGAAATCGAGTTGACGCACCAAAATTTCGTCCCATGCGTCCTTGCAGGCACCCGGACTACCGGGCAGTGCGAACAGGTACGTGCCATTGCGAACGCCGCCTGTGGCACGACTTTGAACCGCCGATGTGCCGATCTTTTGCATGCTCACAATCGTGAACACCGTGCCAAAGGCATCGATTTCTTTTTCATAGACGTCGCGGTGTGCTTCAACGGTTACATCACGCCCCGTTAGACCTGTACCACCTGTGCTGATGACAACGTCAATTTCAGGATCATCGCACCATTTGCGCAATTGGGCCGCGATGTCCGCACGTTCATCGGTAAGGATCTTGCGATCGGCTAGGGTGTGTCCGGCATCTTGCAACCGCCCAGCCAACACATCGCCCGATCGATCCTCAGAGAGTCCACGGCTGTCAGAAACGGTGAGGACTGCAATGCGGACAGGAATAAAAGTGGCGGTTTCGTCAATACGGCTCATGATATCGATGACCTTTCAGCCCTGAATACGTGATTTCACAGAAAGCAGATCGGCCCATGCCTCGCGTTTGGCAATCGGGGTCCGCATCAATTGGCTGGGGTGGAACATAGGTAGGGTCGGTTTGCCCATCACTTCAACCCAATCGCCGCGCAAACGGGTCATGCCGCGTCTGCCCATCATGCACTGACAGGCAATGTTTCCCATCAAGATCAAAACATCTGGGTTCACCAAAGCAATTTGGCGTTCGATGAACGGCTTCATCATCGCCAATTCATCTGCTTTGGGATCGCGGTCTTGGGGCGGGCGCCACGGCATAATATGTGAGTAATAGACAGCAGGTGCCTCACCCGTCCTCGAAAGACCGATTGCCGCAAACATTTTGTCAAACAGCAGCCCTCGTGTCCCATCAAGGAAGACACCAGCGCGATCATCATCGCGATTGGGCGCGTCACCGATTACCATTACAGAAGCGCCAGCAACCCCTTGGCCGAATAACATGTTGCGTGCACCACGCTTTAACTCACAATGCTCAAATCCAGCCACGGCTTGTTCAAGAGCTGCCAAATCACCTGCCTGGGCAGCAAGATCGCGTGCGATGGCTGGACCGTCTACTTTTGGTACTTCATAAACAGGCGGAGGCGTTGGTCGTGCTTTGGGATCATTCGCAACGGCTGCTTTGGCAGGTTTTGCCAAGGCTGAAGGCAGTTCATAGCGATTAAGCGGCTGATCACAGATTGATTCATCTGCTCCCAACTCAATTTGCCATGCCAGCATCGCGGCGGCTGAATGATAATCCACTGATTCCATGCGCCCACCCTACCCGTCTAAAACGGCAGGTAAAACGCCCCCATTTTATGAACGCAAAATATTTTCCTATTTCCTATAAATAAGTTAAAAATCCCAATACTTGCCGCAACACGATCCGCCCTCTATAACGCGGCAAATATCACGAGGTTCCGCACATGACATTTCCACATCGCCATCTTCTGGGGATTGAACAACTGCGACCAGAAGAGATCACTACGATCCTTGATCTGGCGGAGGAATATGTCGCGTTAAACCGTGGCGATAAAAAGCACTCCGACGTGCTGTCGGGCTTGACCCAGATCAACATGTTCTTTGAAAACTCAACGCGTACGCAAGCCAGCTTTGAACTTGCAGGCAAGCGATTGGGCGCTGACGTTATGAACATGGCGATGCAGGCCTCATCCGTCAAAAAAGGTGAGACCCTGATTGATACGGCCCTAACCCTGAATGCGATGCATCCTGATCTCTTGGTTGTACGCCACCCCCATTCAGGTGCTGTTGATCTGCTAGCGCAAAAAGTGAACTGCGCGGTTTTGAACGCAGGTGACGGGCGTCATGAACATCCGACCCAAGCGTTGTTAGATGCATTGACCATTCGCCGCGCCAAAGGCCGTTTGCACCGCCTATCTATCGCAATTTGCGGCGATATCGCCCACAGTCGTGTTGCCCGTTCCAACATCATGCTTTTGGGCAAGATGGAAAACCGCATCCGCCTGATCGGTCCGCCAACATTGATGCCATCAGGTATCGAAGAGTTCGGTGTTGAAGTGTTCGATAACATGGATGAGGGTCTAAAAGACGTAGACGTCGTGATGATGTTGCGCCTGCAAAAGGAACGGATGGACGGTGGATTTATCCCGTCAGAGCGTGAGTATTATCACCGCTATGGACTGGACGCTGAAAAGCTATCCCATGCAAAACCCGACGCGATTGTTATGCACCCTGGCCCAATGAACCGTGGCGTCGAGATCGACAGCGACATCGCTGACGACATCAACCGCAGTGTTATTCAAGAGCAAGTTGAAATGGGTGTGGCTGTGCGCATGGCCGCAATGGACCTTTTGGCCCGCAATCTAAAAGGCACTGTATGAGCCTTGAGCCAGTAGAAATATGGCAACCTTCGCTGCGGGCTTTTGGCTTGCGCTGTTGCGCTATTTTTCTGGTGACCTTTCTGATGATTGCGCCAGCTTGGCCGTTTGTGGGCGGGACGACCGCATTTGCGACCTCGATTGCGCTGTGCGTTATGTACATGTTTGTCCTTGATGATTTCACACAGTGGTTGACCCACCGCAAATCCATCTGGACCTTAACGTCCAACGATTTGATTTACGAAAATATCCACGAGGATATGGAAGAACGCACCCTTCCGCTTTCCGAAATAACATCAGTTCATCAGCGCTTTCTATGGAACGTTCAATTGCGCCTGCGCAACGGGACTGCGGTCACAATGTTTTACCTAAACAATCCAAAAACTGTTTGTGAAACCCTTCGCACCGCCGTGATGTCAGAGGCTGCGTCATGAGCACAACAATGCAAGTTCCCGCGTTTGAAACTGGTGTAATCCGCCTGTTTGCGATCGACATGCCGCCTGATCAAATGGATGCGTTTGATGCCAAAGTCGCATTAGGCGCAGCGCACTTGGATGAAACCTTTGTTGATGTGTTCCCGATCAGCGACCTTGAGGGTCTTGGCCTTGCCGGATATTTGGTGACCGGCGGCGAAGTTCCCGAGGACCAAGTTGACGAAATGCACGTTCAACTGGATGCAATCAAAGGCCATGTACTGCTGGTGTTTTCATCAGCCTTTGGGCAAGACAAACAAACGCTTCATCCACAATCACCCCTGCGCCATATCGCGACATTTTTCACTGAAGGCACGCCTGTGACATTCAAAAAGCTACCCGATGACAGTGCGCAATTGGGCACTGGTAATGATGAAATCAAACCTGCAAAGAAAGTCCCTTCGCAGGCTGCCATGTCTGGGCGCATCGCCACCTATGCCCTGTTGTTTATGTTCGCCTTTACCGGCCTCATCATATGGATTGGCTCATGACACTCCCAAACCGCACCCTGTTTACCAACGCTCGTTTGATAGACCCTGAAGCAGCGGCAGAAACACTTGGCAGCTTACTTATTGAAAACGGCATGATTGTCGCCGTTTATGATGACGCGGCCACGACGGATAACAGTGCGACCATTATCGATTGCGCAGGCAAATATCTGGCTCCGGGCATTGTCGATATCGGCGTTAAAGTGTGTGAACCGGGCGAACGTCACAAAGAGAGCTTTCGCACTGCAGGCCAAGCCGCCGCTGCTGGCGGCGTTACCACAATGGTGACGCGTCCCGATACAGATCCAACAATCGACAACCCTGAAACACTTGAATTCGTAATTCGCCGTGCCCGCGAGGCTGCACCTGTGCACGTCCACCCGATGGCTGCTTTGACCAAAGCGCGCGAAGGTCGCGAGATGACCGAGATCGGTTTTCTTCAAGACGCAGGTGCTGTTGCCTTTACCGATTGTGACAGTGTGATTGTGGATACCAAAGTGTTCAGCCGCGCATTGAGCTATGCCCGTTCGCTGGGCGCATTGGTTATCGCACACCCTCAAGAGCCAATTCTGAGCAAAGGGGCTGCTGTCACTTCAGGTAAATTCGCATCTTTACGTGGCCTACCTGCCGTAACGGCCATGGCCGAGCGCATGGGGTTAGATCGCGACATCGCATTGGTAGAGATGACAGGCGCACGTTATCACGCCGATCAGATCACGACCGCGCGGGCGTTGCCAGCATTGGAACGAGCCAAAGCAAACGGTCTAGACATCACAGCAGGTACGTCGATCCACCACTTAACGCTGAACGCGCTGGACGTGGCAGATTACCGCACATTCTTTAAGATCAAGCCACCGTTGCGCGAAGAGGAAGACCGCCTTGCGATTGCCCAAGCTGTTGCCTCTGGCCTGATCGATATAATTAGTTCGATGCACACCCCCCAAGATGAAGAAAGCAAACGCCTGCCCTTTGAAGAGGCCGCAAGCGGTGCTGTTGCTTTGGAAACCTTCCTCCCTGCCGCTATGCGCCTGGTTCATGCCGGTATAATTGATCTGCCGACCCTATGGCGCGCAATGTCATTCAACCCTGCTTCACGCCTTGGCCTGCCATCTGGTCGCCTAAGCGTTGGAGCACCCGCAGATTTGGTCCTGTTTGATCCAAACGCGCCATTCGTAATGGACCGCACCACTTTGAAATCTAAGTCACGCAATACACCATTTGACGGGCAGCGGATGCAGGGTAAAGTGATCGCAACCTACGTCAGCGGCAACAAAGTATACGGAACATAAGCTATGCCCATTATCGAAAACTCTGCCGTCGTTTTAACCCTTTGGGCCACCATTGGTTACCTGCTAGGTTCAATCCCGTTCGGGATAGTCGTAGCCCGCATGTTGAACCTTGGAAACCTGCGCGACATTGGTTCTGGCAACATTGGCGCGACGAATGTTCTGCGCACGGGCAACAAGAAGGCCGCTGCACTTACGTTAATCTTTGATGCTGCCAAAGGTGCCGTTGTCCTTTTATTGGCTCGTAATTTTGCAGGCGAAGATGCGGCGCAACTCGCTGCGGTCATGGCGATTCTAGGCCACTGCTTCCCAATCTGGCTAAAGTTTAAAGGTGGAAAAGGTGTTGCAACATTCATTGGCATCATGCTGGCTTATTCGTTTCCAGTGGGTGCAGCATGTTGCGTGGCATGGTTGATTGGCGCTTTTGGCTGGCGCATCTCGTCAATGGGCGCGTTGGTTTCAGCCTCTGCGTCAACGTTTCTATTGGTCTTGATGGGTGGCGGTTCCGCCCTGTTCATGGGAATTCTCCTGACACTAATGGTGTTTTTCCGCCACCGCGAAAACATCACGCGCATTCGTCTTGGAACAGAGCCAAAGATTGGCGCAAAAGTTTAAGGTCGTAGGGGCACCGCCCCTACCTTTAGTAAGAATATTCGCCGAACACCTTGGAAATATCGCCATTCCAATCGCCGTGATAGCGATCTAGCAATTCGTCAGCAGGTGTTTTTCCGCTTTCGATGCTTTCATGCAGCGCGTTCAAGAAATGTGTTTCATCAGGAACCATACCACCGGCGCCGCTGCGCCCGCGTGCGACCAAGCCACTGTGGCTTAGCGCCACCGCTTCGCGCGCAATGTCATGCATGCTGATACCATCAACCTTAGCCTGCAATCCGTCAACAGAAGCTGCAATGCGCAGTTCTTCGCGCTGTTCTGCGGTCCAGTTTTTCACGAGATCCCATGCGCCGTCCAAAGCGGTTTGGTCATACATCAGACCAACCCAAAATGCAGGAAGCGCACACAAACGGCGCCACGGCCCACCATCGGCACCGCGCATTTCCATGAATTTCTTGATACGCGCCTCTGGGAAAGCTGTCGTTAGGTGATCTGCCCAATCAGATAGCGTTGGTGTTTCGCCCGGCAGCGCAGGCAGATTTCCCTTTAGGAAATCGCGGAACGACATGCCCAATGCGTTGATATATTTCCCATCGCGATATACAAAATACATCGGTACATCGAGGGCATATTGAACCCAGCGCTCAAAGCCCATGCCATCTTCAAACACCCATGGCAACATGCCAGTGCGATCATCATCAAGGTGACGCCACACGCGGCCCCGCCACGATTTATGCCCGTTCAGTTTCCCCTCAAAGAAGGGAGAGTTCGCAAACAATGCCGTCGCAACAGGCTGCAAGGCCAAAGCCACGCGCAGTTTTTGCACCATGTCGACCTCTGACCCGAAATCTAGGTTCACTTGAACCGTACAGGTGCGGCGCATCATGGTCGTGCCAGCGGTGCCGACCTTGTCCATATAGGCATCCATCAGCTTGTAGCGGCCCTTGGGCATCAAGGGCATTTCCGCGTGCTGCCAAATTGGAGCCGCTCCCAAACCGATGAAACCAACACCAATTTCGTCTGAAATTCCTTTGACTTCTCGCAGGTGAACGTTCACCTCGTCACATGTTTCATGGATCGTCTCGACAGGTGCACCGGATAACTCAAGTGCCCCACCTGGCTCCAAAGAAACATTCGCGCCGTCTTTTTCTAGGCCGATCAGGTGACCGCCTTCGCGCACTTCGGCCCATCCATGACGATCGCGCAACCCTTCCAGAACGGAAACGATGGAGCGATCACCCTCAAATGGCAGTGGCTTTAGCGTGTCTTTGCAATAGCCAAACTTCTCGTGCTCGGTCCCGATGCGCCAATCCGCTTTTGGTTTGCATCCCTCAGCCAAATATTCGGCCAATTGGTCGTGATGTTCGATAGGTCCGCCGCCGGTTTGTGGAATGGACATGACATAGCTCCAAGATTGGCTGAGTTAAGGAATTTAGGGATGATGCGAATTGAAAGCGGAGTCAATGTAACCTGAGGTGCGCGGGGCGCATTGTGCGCTTTTCCCAGATCACAACTGGTTGATCATCTGATCCATTCAACTCACTTAACATACGTTCGGTTTTAAGGTCAGGTAATGTCGCGAAGGCATCAAACAGCGCCTCTGATCCAGCAGCATTGATTGGGATCAGCAAGCTATCAGCATGGGGTGTATCCAGACGCCAATGCGCTGGTTTGAGGCTGCGCACAAGTGTGAGGCGCTCAAGGTCAGCCAAGGCTACCGCACCGCCCGTCATCGGGCCAAAGTAAGCGATCTGCCCCTCATCAATCTGGACAGCGCCCGCACCACCCGCGTCAGTGCGAAAACGGCCCCGTTGGATACCAACCCAGATCAGGATCAGCGCAACTATCGTAACTGGAAAGCCCAGCAAATATAGCAAACCGCGTGAGCCAAAAATCCAGAACAGGCCCAAGGCCAGAATCGCGCCACCATAAAGCGCCTCTCGCCAGCGGTTCATTCCAGCGGCAGCTTCTGGACGGATAAAGCTCATTTCCAATCCCCCAACGCTGTTTGCCACAGGGTCAGCGCGGCGACGGCTGCGGTGTCTGCACGCAGAATACGTGGTCCCAATTGGGCAACATGGGCGTACTCCAATCCTCGTAATCGTTTGCGTTCATTAGGCGAGAATCCACCTTCTGGCCCGATCAGAATGGCCCACGGCCCTGCACCACCTTCAAATGAAGTTGCGGGGTCAGTGGCGGTTGCTTCGTCACAGAACATAATTTGGCGTGACGTATCCCAATCGTTCAAGACACGATCCAAACGCTTCATCTCATCAACTTTCGGAACGTAGGTGCCGCCACACTGCTCTGCAGCTTCAACAGCGTGAGCTTGCAAGCGTTCCTGCGAGATACGGCCCGAGTTAGTGTATTCCGTCTGCACAGGCACAATACGTGAAGCGCCCATTTCGGCGGCTTTCTCAACGATGAAATCTGTACGGGTCTTTTTGATTGGTGCGAAAAGCAGCCATAAATCGGGCGGCATCTGCAATGGGCGTGTTTGAGATGCAATCAACAATGTGCCGCTGCGTTTTCCTGCTTCGACGACATCAGCAATAAATTCACCGTTCGCCCCGTCAAACAACAGAACTTGCGCGCCTAATGAAAGCCGCATCACACCAAATAGGTAATGTGCCTGCTCCTTTGTCAAAGGAACTGATTGCCCTGCACTGAGGGCTGCGTCTATGTAAAGGCGGATCTTAGCTGTCATGAGTTGATACATATGCAAGAGAATACGCCAGCACCAGATGGTCACGTCGCAGATGCAGTAAAAAACAATTGGGTCGATACATGGGCCCCGCCATGGACGCGCCCATATTTGCGTCTTTCGCGGGCTGATCGTCCTATCGGGACGTGGCTGCTTTTGATCCCATGCTGGTGGGGTTTGATGCTGGCAATGTTAAGCGATCAGCAAATGGGATGGCACGATCTATGGATCGCTGTCGGCTGCGCTGCAGGTGCGTGGCTGATGCGCGGCGCAGGGTGCACTTGGAACGATTTCACGGACCGAGACATTGATGCTCAAGTAGAACGAACGCGATCCAGACCGATCCCATCCGGACAGGTAAGCGGCAAAGCTGCGCTGGTATGGATGGGGCTTCAGGCCCTTATTTCCTTCGGTATTTTACTGACATTCAACACCGCAGCGATCAGATTGGGCGTATTGGCCCTAATCCCTGTTGCAGTGTATCCCTTTGCCAAACGCTTTACGTGGTGGCCCCAAGTTTTCCTTGGACTTGCATTCAATTGGGGGGCCTTGTTGGCGTGGACTGCGCACACCGGCCGCTTGGAGGCACCCGCCGTTGTCTTGTACTTTGCAGGTATCGCATGGACCCTATTTTATGACACGATTTATGCCCATCAAGACATCGAAGACGATGCGCTAATTGGTGTGAAATCCACCGCGCGCTTGTTTGCAGAAAAAACACCCGATTGGCTGCGCCGTTTTCTGGCACTGACTGTTGGATTGATGGGGATTGCCGTGATTTTCAGCGCATTGCCTGACGCATCTGCCTTGGCCATGGTCTTTGCTTTGGCAGGGCCGTGGGCGATGGGATGGCATATGGCATGGCAATTGCGTGGTTTGGACATCAATGATCCAGCAAAATGCATGCAATTGTTTCGCGTAAATCGAGACACCGGCATGATTCCGCTGTTCTTTTTTGCAATTGCTCTGTTCGTTTGATTGAATCACGAAGCCTCACAGCGTATCAGTGCATTACGCCACGTTTGGCCCCACAACTGAGATGAAAACGCCCATGCGTCTATCCGCGATCGCCATTGTTGCCATTACCTTTGTTTCAGCGGCCGCTGTTTCACTTGTAGCGGCCAGCTTTTCCGTAAAGTTGATCGAGGAAACGTCAGAGATTGGCGTGCGCCAAGCGCTCGACACTGCAGAAATGCCTTGGGCAGAAGTTGAAGCCGATGGTCTGCAAGTGACCCTTGAGGGCACTGCACCAACTGAGGCCACACGCTTTGCAGCTCTTAGTACAGCTGGCACAATTGTGGATGCCGCCCGCGTTATCGATAATATGCAGGTTGAGGCATCTGCGGCCATTGCACCGCCACGCTTTTCCGCTGAAATTTTGCGCAATGATTCTGGAATCTCAGTCATCGGGCTTATTCCAGCACAAACAGACCGCGATGACATTTTAGACCGTTTTTCTGGAATGAGCGGAAATGGCAAAGTAACTGATTTGATTGAACGCGCTGACTATCCGACCCCCGAAGGTTGGGACGACGCGCTTGGATTTGCCTTGACCGCGATGGAACAATTGCCCCGTTCTAAGGTTTCGGTATCCGCTGGACGCGTTTCAATTACAGCCATTACAGACAGCGCCGAGGATAAAGTAGCACTCGAAAAGCGGCTGAACCGTGCGGCCCCTCCGGGATTGCGAATGCGCCTTGATATATCTGCACCACGTCCAGTGATCACACCATTTACTTTGCGTTTCTTGATCGACGAAACAGGTGCACGGTTCGACGCTTGTTCGGCTGATACGGAAGAGGCCAAAGCGGTTATTCTTGCCGCCGCCAAGGCCGCTGGTTTGGACGGCGATGGAAAATGTACGGTTGGTATGGGCGTCCCAAGCGCGAATTGGTCCAGTGCCGTTAATAACAGCATCAAAGCCTTAGCTGAATTGGGCGGTGGATCCGTCACAATATCGAATGCTGACATCACGTTGATTGGGGCTGAAGGCACTGCAGAGGGTCAATTTGACCGTGTTGTGGGTGAATTGGAAACCTCATTGCCAGACGCCTTTGCCCTGTACGCAAAGCTACCAGAAACTGTTGACCCCGACCAAGGTCCTCCAGAATTCACCGCGACCCTAAGCCCTGAAGGTCAGGTGCAGTTGCGCGGCCGGTTGGTCAGCGACAATCTGCGCTCTGTTGTGGACAGCTATGCCAAGGCTCGCTTTGGTTCAGACAGAGTTTATATCGCCACACGCGTGGTAGACGGCCTGCCAAACGATTGGCCACCGCGTGTTCTGACTGGGCTAGAAGCTCTCTCAGGATTGAATAACGGTGCCGTCACAGTAACCCCCACAACCATTAGCGTGCGCGGCAATACAGGCGATCCTGATGCAAGCCGCGCGATTGCAACGCTTTTGGCAACTAAACTTGGTGAAGCACAAGAATTCGAAGTCGACGTAACCTATCAAGAGAAACTCGATCCTGTTGCGGGCATTCCAGAACCTGCAGAATGCGAAGCGGATATTCGCCAAATCGTGTCCGCAGGCCAAATCAGCTTTGAGCCTGGCAGCGCCACGATTGACGCATCCACTTTAGACACGATGGACAAGATCGCAGAGTTGCTCAAAATCTGCGGTGACATTCGTTTGGAAATTCAGGGACACACGGACAGCCAAGGTCGCGAAGAAATGAACCTCGCCCTTAGCCAAAGCCGCGCACAGTCTGTTTTAAACGAACTAAGAGCACGTCGCGTTCTAACCTCTTCGTTCTCGGCAAAAGGCTACGGTGAAAGCCTTCCATTGCAAGACAACGACACCGAAGAAGGCCGCGAAGCGAACCGCCGTATCGAGTTTAGATTGATCCGCCCCGCACCTTCTGTCCAGGGCGAAACAATGCTGGAAACTATTGCAGAAACAAGCAATACACCTCAGTCTGAGAATACACAGCCTAGTGAAGGGGAAACCGATGAGCAGAACTGAATTCGTAGTCGCCACAGCGATTATTCTGTTCGTTGCATTTTGCCTTGGTTGGTTTGCCAACTGGCTGGTGCACCGCTTTACCCGCGTGGCAGCTGGCGATGTGGCAGAGTTGGATCGCATGAGCCAAGAGCTGCATGAAGCCGAAGAAACACGTGATCAAGCGATCACATATCTTCAGCAGCGTGAAGCAGAGTTGACCAACCAGTTGAACCAAACAGAGGCTGAATTGCGCGCGACGATGGATGGTCTTCGTGATGCCCGTCACGAGACCGAAGAAATGCGCCGCTACATAGAAAGCGTCAACCAAGCTTAATGCAGTTTGTGGATACGCGCGTATAGCGCGTCGAATACGTATCGAACACGTGGATTGGTTTTTAGGCCAGTATGTGCGGCCAGCCAAATTGGTATTGTCCCAATTGGCATTTCTGGCGCTATACGCTGCACCCGGGGATCAGCATCCCCGATCATCACCTGGTTAAACCCTATCCCAAATCCGGCAAGAACCATCTGCCAGCAAACCACCTGATCATCGCTGCGGAATTTGAAAAAATCGCGCGTAATTTCGTAACCCATTTTACGCATACCATCGATAATCAATTCACTTCGATCATACCCAATGAGATCATGCGCCATCAGATCTTTAGGTTGCTGGGGCGTGTTGTTGCGCTCAAGATACGAATGTGCCGCATATATCCCTAACTCAAGTTCCGTTACCTTTTTGGCAATTACATCAAGCTGGGTCGGCTGATACATCCGCAGCGCAATGTCAGCCTCACGGCGCAATAGGTTATCTGTCTCATCCGTGGCAACCACTTCGATCTGGATATCAGGCTCTTGCGCGTGAATCTCACTAAGGATCGTTGGTAGTATATAGGTCGCTACGATCTGACTGGCAGAGATGCGCACCGTTCCTGTTAGTGTGATGCCCTCAGTGACCTGTCCAAGATCGGCGGCGGCTTCGCTCATTTTTGACACCTGTGCGGCCAGTTTTACACCTTCAGACGTCAACTCAATCCCACCCGTTGTCCTGCGTAGGACGCGGTACCCCAAAGCCAGCTCAAGGGTTGATATATGCCGACTAAGCGTCGGCTGGCTCGTTTGACTGGCCCGTGCGGCAGCAGACAAGGATCCGTGCGAGGCAACATTCGCAAACGATTGCAACAATGCCCAATCAGGCATGAAGTTCATTCCATTCATTTTCGAATAACCTTATGCTTATTCACCCAATTTAGATTTAAAAATGAATACCATAAATTGCTCCTAACGCAAATCACGATAGGAGCTATCATGCCATCATCCGTTATTATTCTTGGCGCAAAGGGTCGTTTTGGACGCGCAGCACAAAAAGCATTCTTAGACGCAGGGTGGGACGTGACAGCCTTTGGTCGCAACTGGACCTCACCCGCCCAAAAGGGTGCGAAGCAGATTAGCGGCGACGCCTTTGACGCCGACGTTTTGACAGCAGCTTGCACAGGCATGGACGTGATCGTTCACGCGCTGAACCCACCCTACCCTGCATGGTCCAAGGCCATGCCGGTGCTTACAGCCAACGTCATTACAGCGGCCAGCCAATGCGGTGCAACCGTCATGATCCCCGGAAATGTTTATAATTTCGGGGAGGCGATGCCTGCTGTTTTGTCGGAGAGCACAGCCCATGCCCCAACTACACGCAAGGGCCGTTTACGCGAACAAATGGAAAAAGCTTTCGCCGCTTCAAACGTACAGACCATAGTCCTAAGAGCTGGAGATTTCATTGATGCCGAACAGTCAGGTAATTGGTTCGACGGCAACATCGCCAATAAGGTCTCTAAAGGAAGCATTATGTACCCCGGACCAACGGACCAACCCCATGCATGGGCATACTTGCCAGACGCGGCCAATGCGATGGTTGGCCTTGCAGAGATACGAAGCTCGTTGCCCAAATTCGATACATTCGGGTTTGAGGGCTATACGCTCACAGGCAATCAACTGATCGAAGCGGTTGAGGAAGCAGCCGCACGCCCCCTAAAACGCAGTGGTATGCCGTGGTTTATGATTCCATTTCTTGGTCTATTCTCGCCAACAATCAAAGAAATCTACGAGATGCGTTACCTTTGGAACCTGCCCCATTCTGTGGATGCTACCAAATTACGCGCAGCCCTGCCATCGATGAAAACCACATCGCTTGAAGATTGCCTCAAAGAGGTACTGGTTCTGTAAAGCCAAGCCTACCAACGCGTCAGCGCGTCTTCATCTTCGGCCTTGGACGCAACCCAGCTTTCGCCAGCGTCAGTGATCTCGCGCTTCCAAAACGGAGCGCGGGATTTTAGGTAGTCCATAAGGTATTCAGCCGCTTCAAACGCATTTTTACGATGCTTGGATGCTGTGGCCACCATCATTATCATCTCACCCGGAACCAGACGCCCATAGCGGTGAATGACCAGCGCATCACCAAGCTTCCATCGATCAATCGCTAATTGCGCAATCTCTGTTAAGGCGGCTTCGGTCATGCCGGGGTAATGTTCGATTTCCATCGCTTGCAATGGATCACCAGGGAGGTCGCGCACAATGCCCGTGAAGGTCACGATCGCACCCATGTCTTTGTGCCCTGACGCAAAGGTTGTCGTTTCAGCGCCAATGTCGAAGGGCTGCTCTTGAACAACAACGCGCATTGCTTAACCGCCCGTCATGGGTGGAAAGAATGCAACCTCGCGCACGCCATCCAGCGGCGCATCGAAGTCAGTCAACTTTTGGTCAACAGCCACTCGAAGGGCGGTCAAATCAGAGAACGCCAGTTCATAGCGTTCTTCGCGCGAACGTAACTCAGCCACAAAATCAGCAACAGTTGCAGCAGATGTTTCGACTTTTTCACGCGGGATCCCAATACGTTCACGCACCCAAGCGAAGTACAGCACGTCCATCACTTGTCGTCCTTAAGATATGGGATCGCTTTCCGGAAATAGTCGACGCCAGTGATCGCGGTGAGTGCCGCGGCAATCCACAATAAGATCAGGCCAATTTGACCTGCCCATTGTGCGCCTTTCAGCTTCCAACCAAGGCCAAGGTAATCTTCTTCACCACCCGAAAGCACAGCGTTCACCATCGCTTCGTCCAAGCCCATGATAGACATGCCAAGGTAATGTTCGAATACACCTTGGGAAAATAGGACCGCAATCGCGACCATCTGAAGAGTGGTTTTCCATTTGGCCAGTTTGGTCACCTTCAGGGTGCCTGCTGTATCACCAAGGAATTCACGCAACCCAGATACGAAGACCTCGCGGAACAAAATCACTGTAGCAGGCAGCACCAGCCAGCCAGACCAGCTTGAGAAGCCAATAATCACCATCAACGCGATCACAACCATCGCCTTGTCCGCAATCGGATCTAACATCGCGCCCAGCTTGGTCTCTTGACGCCAGCTGCGCGCAAGGTAGCCATCGAGCCAATCGGTGAAGGCCGCACTTACAAACAAGACCAATGCGAACCAATCCGCATAAGGGCGTGTGAAATACAGAAACATCAAAGCGACCATGGGGGCGGCAACCAGACGGATTGCGGTAAGTGTGTTCGGGATTGTCCAATTCATAGCCTTACAGTTAGCGACCTTATGGGTTGGGTAAAAGGGGAGCATTGGCACAATGATGCTGTTTTCTTATGAATCTCGATTATTAACTGGGTTGGAAGTAGTCATATAGCTTCTGCGCCATGCCTTTTGAAACGCCAGGAACGGCTTCTAAATCAGCCAAGTTAGCCCGTGCAACCGCTTTGGCTGATCCAAAATGTGCCAATAGCGCACGTTTTCGTGCAGCCCCTACACCCGGGATCCCATCCAATGGGGACGCACCAATTGCCTTGCTGCGCTTCGCACGGTGGGTGCCAATCGCAAAACGGTGGACTTCATCCCGCATGCGCTGGACGAAATATAGAACCGGATCATTGTGACGCAGAGCGAAGGGGCGTTTACCTGTACGGTAAAATTCTTCTTTGCCCGCATCGCGGTCTTCGCCTTTGGCGACACCGACCATCGCAATGTCACCCACACCGTATTTCTGCATGATTTCACGCACAGCACTTACCTGCCCGGCACCACCATCGATTAACAATAGATCAGGCCACATGCCGCGTTCGCGATCGGGGTCTTCTTTGAGCAGACGTTTGAAACGACGTGTCAAAACCTCTTTCATCATACCAAAGTCATCTCCGGGTGTGATGTCTTCCCCTTTGATATTGAACTTGCGGTACTGATTTTTCATAAAGCCCTCAGGGCCTGCAACGATCATGCCGCCAACTGCATTGGTTCCAGAGATGTGGCTGTTGTCGTAGACCTCAATTCGCTCAGGTGGTGCTGGCAAGTCGAATGCCTCAGCCAAGCCCTTGAGAAGACGTGCTTGGCTTGCGGTTTCTGCCAACTTGCGGGCCAAACTTTCGCGCGCGTTGCGCAAAGCACCATCAACAAGATCCGCCTTTTCACCACGTTTGGGGACAAGTACTTCAACTTTGCGGCCCAATTTGAACGACAAAGCATCTGCCATCAAATCTACGTTCTCTATCTCATTGGACAAGATGACCTGTTTGGGCGGTTCGCGCGTGTCGTAGAACTGGCCTACAAAGGCCTCAAGCACCTCTGCCGCATCCATGTCTGCACCCACTCTCGGGTAATAATCATGGTTCCCCCAGTTCTGGTTTGCGCGGATGAAAAACACCTGAACACAAGCCTGACCCCCATCGAGGTACAGTGCAATGATATCCGCCTCAGACACACCCTTTGGATTTATGCCTTGCGCCGTTTGCACTTGGGTCAACGCTTTGATCCGGTCGCGCAAAGCGGCGGCACGTTCAAATTCCAACTCTTCGGATGCGGCAGACATCTCAGAGGCAAGGCGCGACTGGATCGCTGTCGTCTTTCCGTTCAAGAAGTTCTCGGCGTCCTTGACCGTTTGGCGATAGTTGTCAGGGCTGATTTTCCCCACACATGGCGCAGAGCAGCGTTTGATTTGAAACTGCAAACACGGGCGCGTTCGGCTGTCGAAGGTGGAGTCCGTACAGTCACGCAAGAGAAACACGCGCTGCAACTGGTTAAGCGTCCTGTTTACAGCGCCCGCGCTGGCGAAGGGACCGTAATAATTGCCCTTCTGTTTCTTGGCACCACGGTGCTTTTTCAGCTGCGGGAAATCGTGCTTTGCGGTTACCAAAATATTTGGAAAGCTCTTATCATCGCGGAGTAATACATTAAATTTAGGCTTAAGCTGTTTGATCAAGTTTTGCTCAAGCAGCAGCGCCTCAGTTTCGGTACGGGTTGTGAGAAACATCATTGATGTTGTCATAGAAATCATGCGCGCAATACGCGCAGAATGCCCCGTTGGTCGCGCATAGCTGCTGACGCGCGCCCGCAGATTGCGCGCTTTACCGACATAAAGGACCCGGCTCTCATGATCCAACATCCGGTAAACACCAGGGGATCCATCGATGGTCTTGAGGTAGGCCTGAATAACTTCATGCCCCTGTGGGACGGAAATATCGCCCTGTGGCTGTATATCTTCGTGATCAGTCGCCATGTGAGTCGCACTCGATTCTTTGTTTAGCTGCACTGTAGCCCAAGCGGGATCAAGCTTTAACTAGTCCACTGTTCTTGTGGATAACTCTGTCCATAAGTTTAGCGTACCGTGTAATTTTCGTTGTTTTTTGGGCGCTTCACTGAATTGCCTAAAAATTAGGCACTTGTATAACCCCTTGAAATAAAATGACAAAAAACTTACCTCCACACAACATACTGAAAACAAAGGCCTTTTATAAATCAAATCGTAACCTTTCTGAGCGCGGTGCAAAACTAATGACGGTCACCTCTATTCGCGCCCTACAATATCGGGCGTTTCCCAGCCCAAGTGTTGTCCCCCATCGGTACAGAGTAATTGTCCCGTTACGGCAGGGGCATCTAGAAAATAACCCAGAGCTGCAGTGATATCGGATGGGTTCGCGCCACGTTTTAGAACGGTGGCGCTGCGTTGCGTGGCAAAGTCTTCGTCGCTTTGCCGTATGTTTTGCAACGTTGGCCCTGGTCCAATTGCGTTCACACGGATGTTTGGTGCCAGTGCGCGGGCAGTGGTTTGGGTCAGAGCCCACAGACCCATCTTTGCCAGCGTATAGGTCATGAAATCAGGGGTCAGTTTGCGCACACGTTGATCGACCATATTAACGATCAATCCAACCGCAATCGGTTCACCCTCGCCGTCAAGGCTTTCAGGCAAGTCCTGCGCCGCCATTGCTTGGGTCAAAATAAATGGGGCGCGCAGATTGCTACCCATATTGTGATCCCAAGTATCGCGGGATGCCGAACTGATAGTATCATGCTCAAAGGTCGAAGCGTTGTTCACAAGGCACAAGATTGGCCCGCCCAATTGCTCCGCTGCGCGCACAACTAAAGAATGTGCATCATCTTCAATTAAAAGATCAGCCTGTACTGCAATTGCATTGCGCCCCATCGCCTTGATTTCGGCGACGACCTTTACTGCAGCATCTTCAGAAGTGGCATAATGTACAGCAACGTCATGACCACGCGAAGCCAAATACAGCGCCATAGCACGCCCAAGTCGATGGCCTGCTCCAGTTACAAGACTATTGGTCATTGAACCTCTCCTCCCAAACACGTCGGAAACTAGGTTTTGTTTTGCCCACAGCCACAGGGGCCTTTGCCAATACGAAACCGTCCGCATGATTTGCATTTAGCGTTTGCTAGGCGTTTTCCACCGATCCAGTGCATTTTTCCAAGCATCGCAAGACATGCGATGAAGACAAGGAACAGAGTGACCAGTTTGAAAATCATATCTTACAATCCAAACTGTGCGTAGGCGGCACGTTCCTCAACAGATGCCATTGCATCCTGCGCCATATGCGCTCCGAAACGTGACATGAACGAACGTTTCAAACCATAACGACGGAACTTGACCTTTTTGCCAAAGCGCTCTTTGAGCATCGGTTTCAGATGGCCAATGCCATCAATCAGGCCCAGTTCGACGGCACGCTTGGCCAACCAAACCTCGCCCGTAAATAGCTTTGTCTCTTGGTCTAACTTAGCACCACGGCGTTCAGTTATATGGTCGATGAAATTAGAGTGAATATCGTTTAATAACCCCTTGAGGCGTGCCACATCTTCTGGCTGTTCCTCGCGGAAAGGGTCCAACATCGATTTAGATTCACCAGCCGTGTAAACGCGCCGTTCCACGCCCTGACGGGCCAACAACTCATGCGCACCAAAGCCAGCAGAAATAACCCCAATCGATCCGACAAAAGATGACGGATCTGCGTATATTTCGTCGGCGGCCGCAGCCAACCAATATCCACCAGACGCAGCTACATCTTCGACAAAAGCAATAACCGGGATGTTTTTTTCTTCAGCCAACCGGCGGATACGCGCACCAATCAATGAGGATTGAACGGGGCTGCCACCAGGTGAATTCACCTCTAGGGCAACAGCCGCGGGTTTGCCGCGCGCAAAGGCTTTTTCAATAACACCAGCGAGTGCTTGGTCATTCAATGCGCCGCGTCCACCGCTCGCGATCAAGCCCTGAAGACGGATGATAGCAACAGTTGGTTCAGATTTCAGAAAAGGTATCCAGCGTTTCATATCTATCAATCTAGTTGGCCCCTCGCGTCACACAAGGGCATGTGGATTTAAGTGCGAATACGCCAGCCAGTTTTAAAGATCCAGTATACGGCCCCAAGGCAAAGCGCCGTAAAGAAACCGATCGCCAAAAGACTGGTTGCGACCGGCACATCTTCTAGCCCAAAGAACGCCCAGCGGAAGCCGGAGATCAAGTAAACAACGGGATTGAACATTGAAATCGTTTGCCAAACCGGAGGCAGCATAGAGATCGAATAGAACGACCCGCCCAAGAAGACCAAGGGCGTCACGATCAACAAAGGCACCAATTGAAGCTGTTCAAAATTCTTTGCCCAAATGCCGATGATAAAGCCAAACAGTGAGAAGCTGATGCATGTCAGGACAAGGAAAAGGACCATCGCTATTGGGTGCGCGATTTGAATATCGACAAAGAAAAACGAGGTCATCAAGATTATAACGCCGATGAACATCGCCTTGGTTGCTGCTGCGCCAACATACCCCAGTACGATTTCTAAAAAGCTGATGGGTGCAGACAAGAGTTCATAAATCGTGCCTATGAATTTCGGGAAATAGATGCCGAAAGATGCGTTGGAAATCGACTGTGTCATCACCGTTAGCATCACCAAACCCGGTACAATAAACGCGCCGTAACTGACGCCGTCAACCTGATCGATACGGCTGCCAATCGCAGCACCAAAGACCACGAAATACAACGATGTCGAGATCACAGGTGAAATCAGGCTTTGCAAAAAGGTGCGGAAAAAACGCGCCATTTCAAATATGTAGATTGCTTTTATTGCAGTCCAATTCATGCTGCGTCCTCCTGTACCAGGGTCACGAAAATGTCTTCGAGGCTGCTTTGACGTGTGGAAACATCACGAAAAGAAAGACCCGCAGCTGCGATGTCATTCAGCAACTGGGTTATGCCTGTACGCTCGCCTCTGGTGTCGTAAGTATAGACAACCGATGTTTTATCATGCGTCTGCGACAGCTCATATTTTGCAAGGGATTTAGGGATGGTATCGAGTGGTTCGGTCAACTGAACCTCCAGCTCTTTTTTACCCATTCGCGCCATCAGCTTGGCCTTTTCCTCGACCAACAACAGCTCGCCTTTGGCAATGATACCAACGCGATCCGCGATGGCTTCGGCCTCTTCGATGTAGTGTGTTGTCAGGATGATCGTCACGCCATCGGCTTTCAAGTCAGCTACGATGTCCCACATATCTTTGCGCAGCTCAACGTCAACACCTGCGGTTGGCTCGTCCAAAAACAGTACCCGTGGTTCGTGGGCCAATGCCTTAGCGATCAAGACGCGGCGTTTCATACCGCCCGACAATTCTTTGACCGCATTGTTGCGTTTCTCCCAAAGAGACAGACGACGCAGGATATGTTCAATCGCTGCTTCATCACGTGATTTACCAAACAAACCACGAGAAAAACGCACCGTGTTGATTACTTTCTCAAACGGCTCAAGCGCAACCTCTTGCGGCACTAAACCGATCAAACTGCGGGCTGCGCGAAAATCATCCCTAATGCAGTTTCCTGCAACCTTAACTTCACCAGACGTCGAGGAGGTGATACCACAAATCATTGAAATTAATGTGGTTTTACCTGCACCATTGGGACCAAGCAGGGCAATAATCTCACCCTCTTCGATTTCAAGGTTCACGCCTTTTAGTGCCTCAAACCCACCGTCATAGGATTTGCGCAGGTCTTTGATTTCTAGAATGTTTGCCATGTCGGCCTCCACAGAATGCTTGTGCACTCAATACGGAGTTCACCAGCCTGATACCACTGAGTAATTACGCACAAGTCGTGCGCGCTATTCTTTGCCCGTCAGACGACCCAACCAACCTTTTTTCGCGCCCTCTTCAGGCTCTTCTTCAGTCGCTTCAGGTTCTGCCGGACCCTCAAGATGTTCTTGCAGATTGCCAAAGAACTGATCCGCCATTTTCTTGGAAAACCCGTCAATAATACGGCTGCCCAATTGTGCGAGTTTACCGCCAACTTTGGCTTCGACATCATAGCTAAGCTCACACCCATCCGCCGTTTCAACCAGTGTGACTTTGGCCCCACCTTTGGCAAATCCCGCAGCGCCGCCTTTGCCCTGACCATCGATGCTAAGCGATTGATTTTCAACCATATCAGAAAGGGTAACCTGCCCCTTAAACGTCGCCTTTACGGGCCCAACTTTTTGCGTCACGGACGCCTCAAAACCATCCGTCGGACTGCCAGTCACTTCGGTCGCACCGGGCACACATGCCTTCAGAACTTCGGGGTCCAAGAGCGCTGCATACACTTCTGCTGGAGTCGCTTTGATCTGGCGGGTGTCGGTCATTTTCATCTGGTCAAATCCCTCGTTCTGGTCAGATTACCCTAACCACAAAAAATCCACATTACTATTGCTGAAAACGAATTCCGTGATAGGCCTAATTGCATGAGCACAGCCCCCCCAAACAATGCCACCATTGGAATACTATTCGTCCTAGCAGGCGTTTTCTTTATTTCAATCAATGACATGCTGATCAAACAGTTGTCTGGCGGTTACCCCCTGCATCAGATGGTTTTCACCCGTTCGATCATTGGAATTATGTTCAGCCTGATCTTTGTTCAGATGGAAGGTGGATGGCGGATTTTGCGTACCTATCAGCCCGGACTGCATGTCTTACGGGGGCTTTTGATTGTGACGTCCAATATGACGTTCTTCGTGGCTTTGGCTGCGATCCCTTTGGCCGATGCAACCGCCCTGTTTTTTGCGGCCCCCTTGTTTATCACCTTGCTATCGACTCCCATCTTGGGAGAGAAGGTTGGCCCCTTGCGTTTAGGCGCAGTAATCTTTGGTTTCTTGGGTGTCATCATCATGCAGCGCCCGTGGGAAGGCGTTGATACTTTGGGCACTTCGCGCTTGATTTTATTGCTGCCTGTTCTCGCTGCACTGACCTATGCGTTGAACCAATTGCTGACCCGCAAGCTGGGTGTGAAAAGCAAAGCTTCGGCATTGGCTGTGTACATCCAAGGAACGTTTGTCGTTGTTTCTATTGGATTTTACATCATAGCTGGCGATGGGCGTTTTGCCGAAGGGTCTGGAAACTCATCGGTCCAATTCCTGCTGCGTGCATGGATATGGCCCGCACAAAGTGACTTTTGGTTGTTCGGATTTTTGGGCCTTGCCTCAGCCGTCATTGGCTATGCTTTGAGCCAAGCGTACCGCATGGCGGATGCCGCGACTGTGGCCCCGTTTGAATACATCGGATTGCCTTTGGCCGTGTTCTGGGGATGGTTCATTTTCTCAGAATTGCCCGTCTGGGAAGTCTGGATGGGGATCGCGATGATCTTGGCCTCCGGGGTGTTCGTATACATCCGTGAAGCACAGAAAAAACGCACCCTTGTTCGGGGCCGAATGAAGGGGCGTTAACGCGCCGTTCGATGGTCTCTTTCCACTAAACTGTACAGATTACCGCATGACCTGTGCAGTTTGATCCCGCCAAAACCGCTAAATTTCAGCCCATTTTGCCAAACCGTACAGATTGACCGCCAATCTGTACATTTCATGCACCATGGCACCGTTCACAAAGAATTAACAAAGCCGCCGCGTTAACGTTTGCAGGGCTGCGTTAACTATCGGTTAGGAAATGGTCACAACCACTTTGCCCGTCGCCTTCCGTGTGCGCAACAATTCCAACGCCTCGTTCGCTTGGTCTAGTGGATAGGTCGCGCTGATGTGGGGTTTGATTTTGCCGGCGGTGTACCAGTCAATCAGGGTCTCAAAACTGTCGGTTAAAACCTTGGGGTTCACGCGGGTGTAACCACCCCAATAATACCCAATCACAGTAAGGTTTTTAACCAACAAGATATTGGCAGGAATCTGGGGCACATCACCCGATGCAAAGCCAAGCGGTAAAATACGCGCCTCAGGGTTACAGGCACGCATTGCGGCCTTGAATTGGTCACCACCGACGGGATCATACACCACGTCTGCGCCGCCCAAGGATTTAACGATCTCGCGGATGTCATCGGTTTCTGAGTTAATGAGATGATCCGCACCCGCCTCTTTGCAAATGGCCAGCTTTTCATCGTTGCGGGCCACAGCAATAACTTCGGCCCCCATCAGTTTGCCCAACTCAACCGCTGTCAGCCCAACGCCGCCAGAAGCCCCAAGGACCAACAAGCGTTCGCCCGCTTTTAGGTTTGCCTTGTAATCAAGGCCAACGTGGCTGGTACCATAGGCGATAAGGAAAGCAGCCGCATCGACAGTGTCCATCTCATCCGGAAGCGGCACACAAACATTTGCAGGGATCGCAGTGTATTCGGCCAGACCACCAAAGCCCGAGTAGGCGCCGACTTTTTGACCCACCTTTAGGTGCATCACGCCAGCGCCCAGCGCTTCGACCGTGCCGCACAGCTCCATGCCGATGGTCGCCGGCAAGGGCGGTTTTTCTTGATAGGTGCCTTTCATGATCAACAGATCACCAAAGTTCAGACCACAGGTGTGGATACGCAGCAGCACTTCGCCCGCAGCGGGGGTGGGTTTTTCCACTTCGTTCATCTGCAGCGGCTTGCCCAATTCTACAATTTGCATAGCCCGCATGATGAAATCTCCTGTGTTTAGCTTAAAATTCGTCGGCCCGATCTTCGCGCGCCATGTGGTCTAAAACCGCATTCACAAAGCTAGCTTCTTTCCCGTCTGGGAAAAATGCTGACGCTACGTCGACGTATTCCTTGATCGCGACTTTTGGTGGCACAGATGTGTCACGCAGTTCACAGCCCGCAGCGCGGAACAATGCCCGCAGTGTTGGGTCAATGCGGCCCAGCGGCCATTTGGCAACCAAAGCACGATCAGTTTGTTGATCGATCTCAGCCTGATCCTTCACAGCGCCTTCCAGCACTTGAGTGAAGTGATCGACATCACCGTCCAGCATTTGGGCACCTTCATAGGTTTCCCCAAAGCGGTAATTCAGAAACTCGGCCCGCACCAAATCGATGCTTTGGCTAGAATGTTCCATTTGGAACAGCGCTTGTACCGCATAAAGCCGTGAAGCTGAACGCATTTTGCGTCGCTGGTTACCAGATAGATTCGAGTGGATGCCGCTCATGCTGTTGTTTTTCCGTCCGTATTGCCTGCCATCAGGATATTATCCGAGGCGGGTTTGAATCCGATACCTTTGCTTTGGTTGCCCCACTTACGGCTGAGCGCAATCAGATGCAAGGCGGCAGCAGCTGCACCGCCCCCTTTGTTTTGGTCCGCAGGGTCCGCGCGGACCTCTGCCTGCTTGCGGTTTTCCACCGTTAGGATGCCATTGCCGATGCAGATTCCCTGAAGCCCCAGCATTTGGATCGCCCGCGAGCTGTCGTTGCAAACGGTTTCATAATGGGTTGTTTCACCGCGAATGACACAACCTAATGCTACATAGCCGTCAAAACTGCTGCGCCGATCTGAGATGCCGATGGCTGTTGGGATTTCCAATGCACCGGGCATTTCAACAAGGTCCCATGTGGCCCCCGCCGCTTCGATTTCGGCCTTGGCACCTGCGACCATATTGTCCGCAATGTCTTTGTAATAGGGTGACACGACGATCAGCACCTTGACCGGTTTATCAAACGTTGGACGTGCAAGGATGTGATGTTGTTCTGCTGATGCCATTAGCTGTCTCCCATGATTGGACGGGTTCCGGTGATTTCTAGCCCGTAGGCGTCCAGTCCCACATAGGTGGTCAATGGGCTGTCTGTAAGGAGGGTCAGTTGTGTTAGGCCAAGTTTGGCCAGCATTTGTGCACCAAGCCCTGTGTTTTTCACAACCTTGGGTCCGTCTTCTTCGCTCGCGAACAGTTCTTTGCGTGGTTGGCGGAAAAGGCAGATGACGCCGCGCCCTTCTTCGGCGATGAGTTCCATTGCGCGGGGCAACTCCCCGACTGATTTTGAACCAAGTCCCAAAATATCGCTGACTTCGTTCATCGCGTGGGTGCGCACCAGAACGGGCGCATCTGTTGTGATGTCGCCCTTAGACATAACCACATGTTCAATCCCGTAAGTTTGGTCAGTGAAGATGCGCATGTCCCATTCGCCGCCGTGTTCGGACGTGATGGTGCGTGCATCCGTTTCCACCACCAGATTATCGTGGCGGCGTCTGTAGGCGATCAGATCACTTATGGTCCCGATTTTTAGGTTGTGGTCTTTGGCGTAGTCCACAAGATCCGGCAGGCGCGCCATGTCACCGTCCGGCTTCATGATTTCGCAGATGACAGAGGATGGGTATTGCCCTGCAAGGCGTGCAACATCACACCCCGCCTCGGTATGCCCTGCGCGCACCAACACGCCGCCCTGACGGGCACGCAGTGGAAAGACGTGGCCCGGTGTGGCGATGTCTGCCTCAGTTTTGTCAGGGTCGATAACGGTTGCGACTGTCAGGGCGCGATCCCCTGCTGAGATGCCCGTGGTGACACCCTCGCGTGCCTCGATAGAAACAGTAAATGCCGTTTCGTGGCGCGAAGAGTTGTGCATTGCCATCATAGGCAGGCCCAACTGTTCGATCCGTTCCGCAGGCAGCGTGACACAGATTAACCCACGACCATGCGTGGCCATAAAGTTGATCGCATCCGCATCGGCAAAGTTGGAAGGGATCACCAGATCGCCCTCATTCTCGCGGTCTTCGTGATCAACCAGAATGAACATGCGCCCTGCCTTGGCATCCGCAATGATGTCTTCGATCGGTGAGATCACCGCGGATAGATCGGTTTCAACGGGTCCTGGGGTTTCAAAGCTCATCAGCGCTGCCTTTATCGAGTTCAGATTGTTGATAGCCCAATGGATAGGCCAAGGCCAGTATGGACGCGGCGGCGTTTAAGGATGGCTATCCAGCTTCAGCAAGCCGTGCGACGTAGCGGGCCAGTGTATCGATCTCTAGGTTGACCATATCGCCCAACGCGACATCGCCCCAAGTGGTGAAATCTTTGGTGTGGGGAATGAAGTTGATGCCGAATACATTGCCCTCAACCTCGTTCACAGTCAGCGAGGTGCCGTTCAGTGCAACCGATCCCTTGGACGCGATAAAGCGTGCCAGATCATTAGGAGCCCGCATTTGCACGCGGGTGCTGTCACCCTCGTCCTTAATGCTGACCACTTCGGCGACCCCGTCCACGTGGCCAGATACGATATGCCCGCCCAGTTCATCGCCAACTTTCAACGCGCGTTCTAGATTGACCCGCTTGCCCACAACCCATTTGCCAAGGTTTGTCATGTTCACGGTTTCCGCACTGATCTGCACGTCATACCAATCAGGACCCAGATCAACGACCGTCAGGCATACACCGTCCGATGCAATTGAGGCACCCATGTCGATGCCTGCTGTGTCATACCCAGTTGTGATCCGTGCACGCAGATCACCTTGTTGATCAAGCGCTGCGATGATGCCGATATCTGTTACTATGCCTGTGAACATAAGCTGTCTCCGATTGAGTTAATATTGAGGTAGCGCCGATAGATGAGGCTGGCAAGTCCGACAGTTTGGCCCTAACGGTCTTTCGCAACAATTGAGCCACTTTCGTGAATTGTACCGACCAAGGTGGATAATTGTTTCCAACGGTCATATTTTAGCCTATTTTTCAGGTAAACACGGGCCAACGACGCGTGAAAACCAAAGGAAATTGGGTGGAAACTACGCCAGAAAATAGGGTTTTCTTGTTTCGACAAGGACCACATGGGCCGTTTTTCAACCGCCTTGGGCGTATGTTGCGCAAAGCAGGATCGCAGGTCTGGCGCGTTGGCTTCAACGCTGGTGATCGCGCATTTTGATTTCATCAAACCACGTATATCCCTTTTCGCGGCAAATCAGACGAATGGACGCAGGCCTTCATTGATCTGATCGAAGAGAAGGGCGTAACCGATATTGTCCTTTATGGGGACACCCGCCCGATCCATGCATCCGCTGTAATCTAAACACCTCCTATTTTTCCAGTGCGGACACCGTCAACGGCAGCGCCGTTTCGTCTTTCAACTGATCCATAACAATTTGGCTTTGAACCCGACCAATTGACGGATGGGGTAAAAGGACGTTCTGAATGAGGTTATTCAGGCTTGTTAAGTTCGCGCAATAGACACGGAAAATGTAATCTGCCTCACCCGTCAACGTCCACGCCGCAACAATTTCGGGCTGGGATTTTGTCAGCTTTTGAATGGATTGATGGGTCTTATCTGTTTGGGATTCTGTCTGGACCTGTATGAACGCCTGTACATCCAATCCAAGTTTTTCTGCGTTTAGGCGGCAGGGATATCCGTTGATGAACCCCTCGGCCTCAAGACGCTGGCGGCGGGGGCCAATCTGGGAGGTCGACATTCCAAGGGTGTTGGATAGATCAAGCGCGGAGGTTTGGCTGTCTTGCTGCAAGTGCGCCAGAAGCTGAATATCTTTGGAATCAAGGAGAATACGCCATGGGTCCGTTTCCACATGATGCGCCAAAATCAATCATCAGTGACGAAAACCCTGCTGGCACGGATGGCTTTGAATTTGTGGAATTCTCTCACCCAGAGCCCAAAGAGCTTCGTGTTCTTTTTGCCAAAATGGGTTACGTCCACACCGCCACGCACAAATCGAAGGACATCCAGCTGTGGCAGCAAGGTGATATTACCTACGTTATCAACAATGAACGCGGCAGCCATGCGCGCCGTTTTGTAGAGGCACACGGCCCCTGTGCCCCATCGATGGCTTGGCGTGTTGTGGATGCACAACATGCCTATGATTATGCTGTCAGTAAGGGTGCTGTGCCTTATGATGGCGACGACAAGACCATGAACGTTCCTGCAATCGAGGGCATTGGCGGATCACTGATCTACTTCATTGACCAATACTATGAGGCAAATCCCTATAACGATGAATTTGATTGGGTCAGCAAAACCCACCCTGATGGTGTTGGGTTTCATTACCTCGATCACCTGACCCACAACGTCCATCAAGGAAACATGGATATCTGGTTCAACTTTTATGGGGATCTATTTGGATTTAAAGAAGTGCGTTTCTTTGACATTCAGGGCAAGTTCACCGGCTTATTGAGCCGCGCGCTGACGTCGCCCTGTGGACGCATTCGCATTCCAATCAATGAAGATCGCGGCGAAACCGGTCAGATCGTTGAATACCTCAAGCGGTATAACGGCGAGGGCATTCAACACATCGCTGTCGGTGCGCACAACATTTATGATGCAACTGACGAGATCGCAGCGCGCGGGATCAAGTTCATGAAAGGTCCTCCAGCCAAATATTACGAGCTAAGTAAAACACGCGTTGTCGATCATGAAGAACCCCTTGATCGTATGATCAAGAACGGGATCATGATTGATGGCGAAGGTGTTGTTGGCGGCGGTGAGACCCGCATATTATTGCAGATATTCTCTCGTACCGTGATCGGGCCGATCTTCTTTGAGTTCATCCAGCGCAAAGGCGATGACGGCTTTGGTGAGGGGAACTTCAAAGCCCTGTTTGAAAGCATTGAGGCCGATCAAATCGAACGCGGCGTGATTTAGAGACGGCGCTTCGCCTGTGCCCCCCCCAGTTGGCTATCCTTAAAATGCCAAAGGTGCGGGGGAAAACAACACTCCGAATTGTTCACACCAGATCACAACCGATCCGTAAGCCGATAGATCGACATCGGCAGGCACGTTGTAGGTTTGATCACCTCTGTTGCCTTTGAGCTGACCCAATGAAACCCATTCCGAGGTTTTCACATCCTGAGACGTTTGTGGATCTGGATTTGCGACCAACCACACTTCTAGGTCGGGGCCGTTCGTAACTTGAAACTCTGTGAGACGCACAAGGCCTGCACCGCCCTCAGTGCGCAGCACTTGAACGTTACCGCTGCCTTTGTGGCTGCTGTCTGCATCACGGAACGATCCGCTGGAAACTTCACTTACTTGCAATTCAGACGGTAGGCTTTCAGAGACAACTTGATCGATCCAGAGTGGCGAAGCCAAATACCAGAATGCGTTTCCTGTGGCAAAGCCAAGAATGAAAACGGGGATAGCAATTTTCAGAAAACGTTTCATGATAGGTTCCTCACATTAAGTTTGTGCCTCAAAGCGCACTAACATCTGTTTTTCGTTCCCAAACGTGCATCACGTCGGGCCCAACCGCGCGGGTTTCCCGCAAGTCAAAACGGTGCGCTGCATGTAATTTATCTAGCCCCAATGTGCCAATGCCTGGCAACCCTTCGGCCCCGATGTTTAGGCCTGCGGTAAAGCCAACCAATTGATCGACCAAGTCCGCTGCGATTAAGGATGCCGCGAGGGCGCTGCCCCCTTCGCAGAAGATGCGCGTTAGGCCGTGCGCACCCAATTGGGCCAACACGTCTTCAGCGTCCAGCTGTGCGTTGCGCACGCCGCAAGGCAGCAATGTGGCCCCCAGATCAGTCCATGTTTGGATCAGGTTCGGATCAGCGTCGCGTCCGTGGCATAGGATCACCGGAATTTCTTTGGCTGTGCGCGCCAGTTGCCCCATCAATGGCAAATCAAGGCGGCGTGATAGCACAATACGTACAGGTTGGCGCGTCACGCCAAGGTCGCGCACGGTCAGGGAGGGATCATCTGCACGCGCAGTACCACCTCCGACCATAACGCCATCGTGGCGGGCGCGCATCGCGTGGACGACGCGTCGTGCGGGGCTGTCGGTGATCCATTGGCTTTCGCCCGTGCCTGTGGCGATACGGCCATCAAAGCTTGAGGCTATTTTGAGCGTGACCATGGGGCGGCCTGTGGCCGTGCGGCGCAAGAACCCATCGTGATCGTTGAAAGCCTCATCACCCAACAGCCCCGTTTCAACAGTAATACCAGCGGCGCGCAGCATTTGCGCCCCCAGTCCGTCGACCCGTGGGTCACTGTCAGGGATCGCCATGACCACGCGGGCAACGCCAGCGTCAATCAATGCTTGGGAACAAGGTGGGGTTTTGCCGTGATGTGCACAGGGTTCCAGCGTCACAAAGACTTCGGCACCTGCGGCCTGGGCACCTGCTTGAGCAAGGGCGACAGCTTCGGCGTGTGGGCGGCCAGACGGTTGTGTCCAGCCGCGCCCAATAATGCGATTATTTTTGACAATGACACAGCCGACCGCAGGGTTAGGCCAAGTGGCCCCCTGCCCGCGCCGCCCTAACGTGAGGGCGAGCGCCATGTAGCGTGTGTCAGAGCCTAGGCTCACTCGTCAGGAGTGACGTCTGGGCGCAGTTCTGCAACGAACTTGTCAAAGTCATCCGCTTCTTGGAAGTTCTTGTAGACCGATGCAAAGCGCACAAAGGCGACCGTATCGATGCGGGCCAAGGCCTCCATCACGATTTCACCGATTTGGCCGGAACCAATGTCAGTTTCACCCATGCTTTCCAGTCTACGCACAATTCCAGAAATCATTTGATCAATCCGCTCTGGATCGATTGGGCGTTTCTGCATTGAAATACGAATGGAGCGTTCCAACTTATCGCGATCGAAATCTTCGCGTTTGCCGCTGGTTTTGATGACCACGAGATCACGCAGTTGAACGCGTTCGTATGTGGTAAAGCGCCCGCCGCAAGCGGGGCAAAAGCGTCTGCGACGAATGGATACGTGATCCTCGGCCGGACGGCTGTCTTTTACTTGTGTGTCGATGTTACCGCAAAATGGGCAGCGCATTGGCCGTTCCCCTATCAATTATTCATGCCTGTTGTAGGGTATGTTCCCTACTTATCCACAGTTATAGGACAACCGCTACGGTTTGGGTAGTAGCAAAATTCAACCACATCATAGAGGGTTAGCTTTGCGCGAAATGAACCGCCACGTTGCGTGTATGTGGTGCGGTTCGGTGTTCGAACAAGTAGATACCTTGCCATGTGCCCAAACGCATACGCCCACCTGCCACTGGTATTTGCAACGATACAGGCATCATCGCTGATTTGATATGTGCGGGCATATCGTCCGGCCCCTCATATGTATGCGTGAGGTAGGACATCGATGGATCAGTTGTGGATGGTACAAGCCGACTAAAGAAAGCCTGTAGATCGGTTTGCACTTCGGGATCAGCGTTTTCCTGGATCAACAAAGAGGCCGAGGTGTGTTGCACCATCAAGGTCAGCAATCCGTTGCCCTGTCCATTGATCCAACGCGCAGGCGCATGAGTGAATTCGTAAAGACCGGCACCGTTGGTTTGAATTTCAAATGTTGTTTGCATAATCATACCTTGGGTATTTGGGCGTTAAATACAAAAACGCCCGCGACCAAGGAGGCGCGGGCGTTTCTATGTACTGGTGACAGCGTCGTTTACTGATCCAAGAAGCTACGCAATTTGCGTGAACGGCTTGGGTGTTTCAATTTACGCAGTGCTTTCGCTTCAATCTGACGAATACGCTCACGGGTAACAGAGAACTGTTGGCCCACTTCTTCAAGCGTGTGGTCGGTGTTCATGCCGATGCCGAAACGCATACGAAGAACACGTTCTTCGCGGGGCGTCAGAGATGCCAGAACACGTGTCGTTGTTTCTTTGAGGTTTTCCTGAATGGCGCTGTCGAGTGGCAGAACGGCATTCTTGTCCTCGATGAAATCGCCCAATTGGCTGTCTTCTTCGTCGCCGATTGGTGTCTCCAAGGAAATAGGTTCCTTGGCGATCTTCATAACTTTGCGCACTTTTTCCAAAGGCATTTGCAGCTTGTGCGCCAATTCCTCTGGTGTTGGCTCACGGCCAATCTCGTGCAACATCTGGCGACCTGTCCGTACCAGTTTGTTGATCGTTTCGATCATGTGCACTGGGATACGAATTGTACGGGCCTGATCCGCGATAGAACGCGTGATCGCCTGACGGATCCACCATGTTGCATAGGTGGAGAATTTATAGCCACGACGATATTCGAACTTATCAACCGCTTTCATCAAGCCGATGTTACCTTCTTGGATCAGATCCAAGAACTGTAGGCCACGGTTTGTGTATTTCTTAGCGATGGAAATAACGAGGCGCAGGTTGGCTTCGACCATTTCTTTTTTCGCTTGGCGGGCTTCTTTTTCGCCTTTCTGAACTTGCTGCACGATGCGGCGGAATTCAGGGATGTCTAGACCGATGTATTGGCCGACTTGGGCCATGTCAGTGCGCAACTCGACAACTTTATCCAGGGAGCGTTCGATGAACATCTGCCAACCACGACCCGGACGCTGACCCATTTCTTCAAGCCAGTTAGGATCAAGTTCGCGACCACGATAGGCTTCCACAAATTCTTTGCGGTTAATGCGCGCTTGGTCAGCAAGTTTAACAATCGCAGAGTCGATCTGCATGATGCGGCGATTGATGCCGTACAGCTGATCAATCAACGCTTCGATACGGTTGTTGTGCAGGTGAAGCTCATTCACCAACAAAACGATTTCAGAGCGCAGCTTTTGATAGGCTTTTTCGTTTTTCGCAGAGAATGAACCGTCTTCGTTCAAAGTCGCGGACAAACGATTATCCTGCATTTGGCTTAGCTTAACGTAGTCGTCAGCAATGATGTCCAAAGCGATCAAAACCTGTGGCTTTAGCGCAGCTTCCATCGCGGCCAAAGACATGTTTGCCTGTTCATCTTCATCATCGTCGTCGTTTTGAATCGGGTGACCGTCGGCATCAAGTTCTGGTGGAACTTCAACAACAGGTGCAACAGGCACAACAGGTGTTTCTTCTTCGCCCATCTGGTCACCAAAGGTGGCTTCAAGATCGATAACGTCGCGCAGCAGAATGTCCTCGGACAACAGCTCGTCGCGCCAAATTGTAATCGCTTGGAATGTCAGCGGGCTTTCACAAAGCCCAGCAATCATCGTGTTGCGACCAGCCTCGATGCGTTTTGCTATCGCGATTTCGCCTTCACGAGAAAGCAATTCAACAGAACCCATTTCACGCAGGTACATGCGAACAGGATCGTCGGTACGGTCCAGTTTTTCCTGACCCGTGCTGCCCAGTGTCAGATCACGTGTGCCTTCAGCAGCAACCAGATCCGTTGGACCTTTTGCTTCTTCTTCTTCGGCATCTTCGTCTTCAATGATGTTGATGCCCATTTCGGACAACATCGACATCACGTCTTCGATTTGTTCAGAGCTTACCTGATCAGGCGGCAAAACAGTATTTAGCTGATCGTAAGTGATATAGCCTTTTTCACGGGCTTCACCGATCATCTTCTTAACGGCAGTTTGGCTCATATCTAGTGAGATATCGCCATCAGCGCCTTCGCGCTTTGCGTCGTCATTATCTTTCGCGGCCATCAAGTGCTCCTGTTCAGGGCTCCGTAAGTGATTCGCAAAACGAATCAGTTAAAGAATCATTCACGCCTTCGGGTGATTCGGCCACCCATGTACCGTCTTTTTCCTAACGAATCCTGCCTAAAAGCAACTATGTGTCGTCTTTTGAGTACCGAATCGTTTCCATGAGTGCGTCTAATGCACTGCGCTCGTCTTTGTCCATCTTGGCCCCATTCGCGCCTAGGTCGAATTCGGCCTTGTTTTCTTCCGTGCTACGCACCGATTCCTGCACCGCTTTTGCGGCCTGAGACAGTCGGTACGTGACATCCTCGTCAGCGACACCTGTCAGATCTTCAGCCGCATCTGCGATTTCGGCATCCAATCCACGTGCTGCATTTAATTTACCCAGCTCTTCAGCCACGGTCAGGCGCACCTTTTCGACATCACCGGGAACGCGGATGCAGGGTATGATTGCGACATGGTTGGCATTCAGCAGGTTTTCAAGGGCGAAGGGCCCCAGTGCGTCATAAATATTTTCGCGCAACTCCCCTACGCTGGCCCCAAGGCTGCGCAAAATGACACGGCGGATGTCAGCGTGATCGCTGTTACGACAGGTCATGCTCTCTAACCCGCGCTCGAACTCTTCCGCCACTTCTGGTGTGCCAACAAGGGCTGCCAAAACAATCGCTTCGCGCAAGTGCTCTGTGATTTCAGGCGTCAAAGCAGAGGCAAGCGCCGATGATTTAGTCGCTGCCAATGCGTTTTGGGGCGGCTGCCATTTGCCGCCACGGAACCCACCGCCCTTATAGTTGCCGTTACGGCGCTGTGGTCCCGCACGTTTGGTCGAAAACAAATCCCAACGCAGGTCTTTGATCGCCTGACCATAGTGACCCCGAATAGAGGTGTCTTTGATCAGCTTAATTTTTTCGCGCAGCGTCTTATCAAGGGCCGCTTTGCGTTCAGGACTGTCAAAAACCATGCCTTCAGTTTCGCGCTGCCACAACAGCTGAACCATCGGGATGGCACCATCGATTATCTTTTGCAGACCGGGTGCGCCTTGCGCCTTCAGCAAATCATCAGGGTCCAGCCCTTCGGGCATCAAGGCAAAACGCAGCGATTGTCCCGCCTCAAGCAAAGGCAATGACAGATCGATCAGGCGCATTGCGGCGCGCAAGCCTGCCTTGTCCCCATCAAGGGCGATGATCGGCTCTGGTGACACCCGCCACATCATCTGCAGCTGGCTTTCGGTGATCGCGGTACCAAGCGGCGCGACTGCCCCACCAAAGCCGTGCTCGCCCAGCGCGATAACGTCCATGTACCCCTCAGACACAATCAGCGGCTGGCCTTTGCCAACTGCGGTGCGTGCGGGTCCGTGGTTGTAAAGACTGCGGCCTTTGTCGAACAATTCGGTTTCGGGTGAGTTTAGGTATTTCGCGTTGTCATTTGGATCCATCGCCCGTCCGCCAAAAGCAGTGCATCGGCCACGTGCGTCGCGGATCGGGAACATGATGCGACCTCGAAAGGTGTCATAGGGTTTGCCACCCTTCTGGCTGGGCTTGCCCAAACCAGCGCCAAGGATCAGCTCAGGGTCAACCTCTTTGGCGATCAAATGGTCCCACAACCCCTGCCACGTGTCAGGGGCAAAGCCGATTTCCCAGCGTTCTTGTGCCGGTGGCTTTAGACCACGGCCATCCAAGTAGGCGCGCGCATCTGCGCCTGCAGCTGTTTGAAGCTGGAGTTTGAAAAACTTAACCGCATGCTCCATGACCTCAGCCAATTGGGTGCGGCGGTCTGATTTTTCCTGTGCTTTGGGATCTTGGGCTGGCATCGGCATGCCGACTTCGTCCGCAAGAATGCGAACGGCCTCCATAAACCCTACGTTTTCAGTTTCACGGACAAAGGAAATCGCATCGCCTTTGGCCTGACAGCCAAAGCAATAATAAAACCCTTTTTGGTCATCGACGTGGAAACTGGCAGATTTTTCCTGATGAAACGGGCACGGTGCCCACATATCACCCTTGCCCTGATTGGACTTGCGCGTGTCCCACATGACTTTTCTCCCGACCACTTGGGACAGGCTGGCGCGGGTGCGCAAATCATCTAGGAAACCGGGAGGTAAGCTCATGGCATGTATATTGGTGCTGGTGTCGTCAGAGTCGAGTCGTCACTCGCGAGAAAGACACGCTTCTTTCCACTGAGCACTCAAATCGATGCCTTTAAGATCACGGCGTTTGAGTTGATAAATGGGTCCACTCAAAATGGTAATCGCATTGTTGTACTGCTCTGGCCAAGTTGGTTCAGTGGCGGCAATCGCTTCGGCCAATTTGCTTTCTCTTACACGATCCATCCGCGCCGTTTGGATCGCGCCAACTACGTCTGCCTGATATGCGCAGTCATCTTCTTTGCTGATTTCGTCAGCGGCAAAGGTGGGCGTGGCAAGGGCAACAAGGGCTGCAAGTAATGCAAAACGGGTCATCGGCTATCTCCGGTTGGATCAGGAATCGGGGTATTTCAGGGAATAAGACTACCCGCGAGACGCGAGACCTTCCATAGCCCTTTGCAAATCATGCAAAAGCGTACCCGCCATAGACCTGAACACCATGATCATAAATGTATCATCCCCAGTGCGGGTGATCGAGCTGGCCATGTGCATCAAATCGCTGCGTGCGGTATGCCCTTTTTTGAAAACGTGACTGCGTAGATCTAATGGTGTGACACGGGCCAATACATCCGCAGCACCCGCGCCTTTCAGCGTGACAACCGTCCACCCGTCGCTTTGGTCAGTAAGGGCAGCGTAGTTTGCCAATCCTTGATCCGCCTCACATCCCATCAAGATGAATTGTTCGCGGCCAAACCAAATCGCCCGTGCGCTCGCCTTGGCAGTGCTTCGGTTCGCGGCGGGTACGGTCATTCCATGTGCCGTCTTCAAAGCAGCAGACAGGTCTTTGCCCGTGTCGTTGAAGGGTGAGATAGATGTGACTGGCCCAGCCGCCATCTCAGACAGAGTAACGTTGCCAAGTGTAAGTGGCACGAAGCCATCCATCGGTGTTTTTGCAATCAAATCAACCACGGGTACGTTCCCCTTTCGGATCAAAGACAACTGGGTCACAGACTTCGACAATTGTTTCGATCTGGCGCATGTGATCAACCATTCGCAATCTATCCCCCAATCTCTCAGGCCCACCGCGTACAAATCCCAATGCCATGAAGTGCCCCAAGGTTGGTGAAAATGCGACAGAGGTCAGGTAACCTTTGTCAAATTCAGCGGTGGCCTCGTCCCCTTCATTATACAAATGCGCGCCTGCGGTCAGCTGTTTCACTGCCCCTACGGGCTTAAAGCCCATAAGACGTTCACGGTCTTCATCCAGCATTCCATCACGCGCGGCCATGGTTTTGCCGATGCAATCCTTCTTGGCGCTGATCATCCGCCCCATGCCGATATCAAAGGCGGTCACCCGACCGTGGATTTCCGCGTGGGTGATGAACCCTTTTTCGATGCGCAACACATTGAGCGCTTCGACCCCATATGGTCCGCCGCCCATTTCTGTGGCCTTGGCAGTCAATGTACGGAACAGGCTGTCGCCGTATCGCGCAGGCACTGCGATTTCATAGGCATGTTCGCCTGAGAACGAGATACGGAACAACCGCCCCTGAACGCCCGAAATGCTAACATCGCCACAGGCCATGAACGGCCATGTTTCGTTATCAAGTGTTTGGTCCAACAGGCCATTCAGCAGTTCGCGTGACTGCGGCCCTGCAACGGCGAACTGTGCCCATTGTTCGGTCACAGACATCAGACGCACATCCAATTCAGGACGCAGCACCTGGGTCACAAATTCAAGGTAGCGCATCACGGCACCCGCAGCGGCCGTTGTGGTGGTCATCACGAAATGGGTTTCCGACAGACGCGCGGTGGTCCCATCGTCCATCACATAACCGTCTTCGCGCAGCATCAAGCCGTAGCGCACGCGCCCGACTTTGAGGCTGGAGAACATGTTGGTGTAAACAAAATCAAGCAGTTCCGCCGCGTCTGGCCCTTGAATATCGATCTTACCCAAGGTCGACACATCACACACGCCAACTGCGTTGCGCACATAGCCCACTTCGCGGTCACACGATTGTCGCCACGTCTTTTCGCCCTTGATCGGGAAATAGCTGGGGCGATACCACAGCCCAGCTTCCATCATCGGTGCGCCGTCTTCAATCGTTGCCACGTGGCTGGTGGTTTTACGTTCAGGCGCAAAGCCTTTGCCCTCTGCCCCTGCCCCAAAGGCCGCCATTGCAATTGGGCTATAAGGTGGGCGGAAGGTTGTGGTCCCTGTTTCAGGAATACCGCGCCCAGTGGCATCCGCGAGTAACGCAAGGGCTGTGACGTTTGAGTTCTTACCCTGATCCGTCGCCATCCCTTGAGTGGTGTAGCGTTTCATGTGCTCAACAGAACGGAAGTTCTCGAACGCCGCTTGTTTCACATCCTTCACCGAAACATCATTTTGGAAATCGACCCATGCGCGACCTTTGCCCGGGACCGCCCACAATGGTTCCATTTTGTAAGCTGTGTCTTCGGCCTGTGGCATATCTATTTCAACAGGTGTTTTGCCCAAAGCGGTAACAGCCTTTGCTGCCGCCTCAAGCCCCGCGCCCAAACAGGCGTGGGTTGAGAAATCGCCATTGCAGGCACCCGCCACCGTCATGTTAGGGATTGTGCCTTCTTTGGGCACAAAGCTGGCGATATCTTCGCGCCACATCGGTCTGCCGTTCATGTGACATGTCAGATGCACAGTTGGGTTCCAGCCGCCAGACATCGCCAAGCAATCGGTTGAGATGCTTTGGGTACCAGCAGAGGAACGCACGGTGATGGTTTCCAGCCCCTTACGCCCCGTGGTGCCGCACACATGCGCCCCTTTGATCAAAGTATAGTCGCCCAGCGCTTGCACATTGGAACGGCTGTCGATCACGGCGGCCACATGCACACCAGCGGCCTGCATATCCATCGCAGTCCGGTGCGCATCATCGTTGTTGGCAAAGACCGTGATCGCCTTGCCCGGTGCTACGCCCCAGCGGTTTAGGTAACTGCGCACAGCACCCGCAGTCATAATTCCTGGGCGGTCGTTGTTTTGAAACGCAATCGGACGCTCAATCGCGCCTGCGGCTAAGATCGATTGTTTGGCCACGATCCGCCAAAAAGTTTCAAGAGGCGCTTTGCCATCACGCACAGAGGTGTGGTGGTTTACCCGTTCTAACGCCCCAAAGGTCCCTTGATCATAGACGCCAGCAACTGTTGTGCGCGTCATCAGGCGCACATTGTTCATTTCACGCAATTGCGCGACGATGCCAGCCGCCCAGTCAGCACCCGCCTGGCCATCAACCTCAAAGCTCTCGCTGTTCAGACGACCGCCCATAACGCTGTCTTCATCAGCCAAGATAACGTCAGCGCCAGAATTCGCAGCCCTAAGTGCCGCCATCAAACCCGTAGGACCAGCACCGATCACCAGCACATCACAATGCGCATAGGCGCGTTCATATTTGTCCGACTGCTTTTTGCCACTCAACGCGCCAAGGCCCGCGGCACGGCGAATGATCGGTTCATACACACGTTCCCAAAAGGCACGCGGCCACATGAAGGTTTTGTAATAGAAACCCGCGCCCAAGAATGGGGAAGCCAGATCATTCACAGCCATCACATCATATTCCAACGATGGCCATGCGTTTTGGCTGCGCAGCTCTAGCCCCTCGTAAATTTCCTGAACCGTGGCACGCACATTGGGATCCGTTGCGCCATCACGCCCGACAGTCATCAAGGCATTCGGTTCTTCGCTGCCAGCGGTTAAAACACCGCGCGGGCGGTGGTATTTAAACGAACGGGCCATAAGGCGAATGTCATTGGCCAGAAGTGCGGACGCAACAGTATCACCTGCAAACCCGCGATATTGAATACCATCAAAGCTAAAGGAGATTGGGGTGCTTTGGTCGATCTGACCTTTTCCAGCAACTCTCATGCCTTTGTCCTCTTTATCTCTTTCGCCAACTTCGCGCCTGAAACCTCGTGTGTCACAGTGTTGCGGCTGACCACGATCCAAGAGCCACAGCCAGATTCATGCTGCCACAAATCGCGGTGTTCGCCGGGTTGGTTGTCACGCAGGTAAACGTAGTCCTGCCACGCATCATCCCCTGCATCAGGTGCGGGGCGGTTCAGGGCAACATGGGCCCCTTGATAATAAAACTCGCGGATATCGCGTTCACCGCAAATGGGACATGGAAGGCGCATCAGTTCACTCCACGATGGGAAACTGTCCCATCAATCATTGGTCCGAAGATATATTGGCAAAATTCAAACATCACTGACCCCTAGTGCAAATTATGTTGAGAGCCCGAAGCCTCTTCATCCATGATGCCAACGCCAGTGCGGAAGCGGTCCAAACGATGTTTTGTAGCAACGGGGTGCGGATAGTCTGTGGCCATCAGATGGGCAAAGACGTGCCCTGATCCTGGCGTGGCCTTGAACCCGCCGTAGCACCAGCCACAATTCACATAGAGACCGTCGACATGGGTTTTGTCGATGATGGGTGAGCCGTCCGCTGACATGTCCATGATCCCGCCCCAACTGCGCAGTACCTTGGCCTTGGTGATCGCTGGCATCAAAGTGCACGCGCTTTCGATCACGTGTTCCGCCATGGGTAAGTTGCCCCGTGAGGCATAGCTGGAATACAAATCCAAGCTGCCACCAAAGACCAAACCACCTTTGTCAGATTGGCTGATGTAAAAGTGTCCCGCCTCATAGGTGATCACGGTATCGATCATTGGCTTTAGCCCCTCAGTTACGAAGGCCTGCAAAACGTGACTTTCGATTGGAAGGCGCATACCGGCCATTGCCGCCACTTCGCTAGAGCGACCAGCGGCGGTGATACCGATCTTTTTCGCGCGGATGGGGCCACGTGTGGTTTGCACACCTTTGACCACGCCATCCACAACATCGATGCCTGTTACTTCACATTGTTGGATTAGATCGACACCGCGTTGGTCTGCAGCGCGGGCAAAGCCCCAAGCCACCGCATCGTGACGCGCCGTGCCACCACGGGGATGATACAGGCCACCATAGATTGGGAAGCGTGTTTGATCAAAATCAAGGTAGGGCAACATTTTTCGCAAAGCGGCGGTGTCGAGCAGTTGCGCATCATCCCCTTGGGACGCCATCTGATTGCCGCGCCGCGCAGCTGCATCGCGTGAACCATCAGAGTTAAACAGGTTAATGATCCCACGCTGAGAGTGCATGACGTTGTAGTTAAGGTCCTCTTCCAGACCTTCCCATAGCTTCAGGGAGTGGCTGTAGAATTCAGAGTTGCCCGGCAAGCCATAGTTCGCCCGAACGATTGTGGTGTTACGCCCAACATTACCACCGCCCAAGTACCCTTTTTCCAAAACGGCAACGTTGGTAATACCGTGAACGGATGCAAGGTAATGTGCCGTCGCCAGACCATGGCCACCACCCCCGATGATGATCACATCATATTCGGCCTTCGGCTCAGGATTGCGCCAATGGGGCGTCCAACCTTTGTTACCGGTCAGTCCTTCTTTCAGAACACGTAAACCTGAAAAGCGCATGTTTGATCCTCCACATGGCAACCCTGTCGTGGAACCCACGAAATACTAGGACGGTAGGCCAAGAATTGCTTGGCACCTTTTTACTAAAAGTACCTCATATTTTCTGTCCCTGATCGTCAATACAAAAAACAAAAACGCCCCCATTGAGTTTCAATGGAGGCGTTTGATTTTCTAAACCGTCTAAAGGTTAGTCTTTTAGACTAAAGGCCTTTTGCACGGTAGCTGGCCGCAACCTTTTCGATAGAAACCAAATAGGCCGCAGTACGCAGATCTTTTACGTCATCACGTCCATGCCAAACTTCGCGCATAGACTGATAGGCAATGCGCATCGTGTCATCCAGACCAGAGCGAACCAATTCCAACTCATCCGCACCGCGCAAATAGCGGTCCTTAAAGTTCGGGCTTAACTCCCAACCGATGCCTGAATCAGAGCTGAGGCGCTCAAGCTCATCAACAACCAATTGGTGGCGCGACTCTTCCTGACGGCGTTGCATGCGACCAAAACGAATGTGGCTAAGGTTTTTGACCCACTCAAAGTAGGAAACCGTAACACCACCAGCGTTCGCATACATATCTGGAATAATGACTGTGCCTTTGTCGCGCAGGATTTCATCCCCGCCCGCAGTGACAGGACCATTCGCAGCCTCAATGATAAGAGGTGCCTTGATACGATCGGCATTGGTGATGTTGATCACACCCTCAAGTGCCGCTGGGATCAAGATGTCACATTCTTCTTCAAGAACTTTTGCACCGTCTTCAATGAAGGACGCATCAGGGTAACCTGCCACGCCACCATGTTTTGAAATCCATTGCTGAACAGCGTCTACGTTAAGGCCATCTGCATCAACCAGCGCACCATCACGTTCGATAATGCCGATGATTTTGCATCCATCTTCTTCGCCTAGGAATTTGGTCGCGTGATAGCCCACGTTACCCAAGCCTTGAACAACAACGCGTTTGCCTTCCAAGCCGCCAGTCAAACCAGCTTTTTGCATGCCCAATTCATCGCGGAAGAATTCACGCAGTGCGTATTGTACACCGCGACCCGTCGCTTCGACACGGCCAGCGATCCCGCCTGCGTTCAATGGCTTACCTGTAACACAGGCTTTGGCATTGATGTCAGTCGTGTTCATCCGGGCATATTGATCGGCGATCCATGCCATCTCGCGTTCGCCCGTGCCCATATCTGGTGCAGGCACGTTCTGGGAAGGATTGATAAGGTCGCGTTTGATCAACTCATATGCAAAACGACGCGTGATCAACTCAAGCTCATGGTCATCATATTGACGTGGATCGATGCAAAGACCGCCTTTGGAACCCCCAAACGGTGCCTCAACCAGCGAACATTTGTACGTCATCAACGCGGCCAGAGCCTCAACTTCATCTTGGTTAACGCCCATTGAGAAACGAATGCCACCTTTAACAGGTTCCATATGTTCAGAGTGGACAGACCGATAACCGGTGAATGTTTGAATTTTCCCGCGCAGACGTACACCAAAGCGCACGGTGTAAGTCGCGTTACAAACCCTAATCTTCTCCTCAAGCCCTGGCGGTAAGTCCATTAACGCAACTGCACGATTGAACATCATGTCTACACTTTCGCGAAAACTCATCTCTTGGGGGGCACTCATCTGACAACTCCTTTTGGGTCAGAACGACTCGACTTTGCGTCGATCATTGGCAGGACCTTATGGTTATAAGGTTAATGAACGCGAATTATCTTAGGATAACTAAAAACGTCCATGCGAGCTGTATTGCACATTTTTTAGGCGATTTAAGAACAATTTTGATAAATCAACTAAATATATTTCTCTGAGTCAAAAAACCCATTTTTGCCTGAAGTTTTGCCAACGTCTCCAATTTGACTAAATTAGCTCTCACTTCCGAAACAATCCCATTTCAACACCCGTGATTGTTTCATCGCCTATCGAAAGAACATAGCATCTCCCCGCCATGAACAGATTTTAGACACATTTGCCCATCATGAACATCATCGAAGTAGTGGGTGACTGGTAACCCTCTTTAATAAATGGATGCTAAAAATTTATGTGCATAAAAAAACAAGAACCGCCGCTAAATTAAAGCTGAAGATGCGTAAGTTCATTCGTACGTTCGATCACTTTGCCCGTGACGAAGACGGCGCGATGACGATTTTTGCGATTATGATGTTCTTGATGATGCTTATGGTCGCTGGCATGGGCGTTGACCTGATGCACAACGAGATGAAGCGCACCAAAATGCAAAACACGATAGACCGTGCAGTTTTGGCTGCAGCGGATTTGGACCAAACATTGGACCCTGTCGAAGTCGTTAATGACTATTTTGATAAAGCTGGAGTTGATGGTTACCTCTCGGAAGTAACCGTCGATCAAGGCCTTAACTTTCGAACGGTTAAAGCCACTGCTTCAGCGACGACAGCAACACAATTCATGTCCTACTTCGGTGTGAATGAATTGAGCACTCCGGCTGCAAGTGGCGCTGAAGAACGTATTTCAAATGTTGAGATCTCTTTGGTTTTGGACATTTCTGGTTCGATGGGCAGCAACAGCCGCATTTATAACATGCGCAATGCGGCCAAGACATTTGTTGATCTTGTTATCAAAGACGAGACTGAAGACCTGATTTCCGTTTCATTGGTGCCCTACACCGCCCAATCGAACGCAGGTGAAGACATTTTCAACGAATTGAACATCACGAAGCACCACGGCTATTCATACTGTGTGGATTTTGAAATCTCTGATTTCAACACCACTGTTATTGATACGAACAAACAATATAAACAGATGCAGCATTTTGAAAGAGGCTGGAGCAGATATTGGAGCAACCAATCCATCTCTAACCCAACTTGTCCGAAGCAGAGTTATGAAGAAATAAAACCGATTTCTCAGAATAAGGCTGCGTTGAAGTCTACGATTGGAAGCTATTCAGCACGTTCTAACACAGCAATTAATCTGGGCATGAAGTGGGGTGTCACCCTTTTGGACCCTAGCTTCCAACCGATAACCCAAAAGTTAAAGAACTAGGGTAAGATTGAAGGCGTTTTCGCAAACCGCCCTGCCAGCTATCACGACGAAGAAACTTTGAAGACAATCGTTCTGATGACAGACGGCGTCAACGTTGACACAGTGCGAATCGCTGATCGTTATTACAACAGCGCAAGCGAACGCGTACACTGGAACCGCAACGCTCTTGATCGTTATCTATATTACAATGTTCGCTCATGGCAGCGCTCCAGTTGGTACTACACGAAATACACAGCAAACCAGGCAAACTCTATGCTTAGCAGTATCTGCTCAGCCGCCAAAGGCAAGGGTATCGTCATCTGGTCCGTTGGGTTCGAAGTGACCGACGCAAGTGCAAATATCATGCGGTCTTGTGCCTCATCACCAAGCCACTTCTTCCGTGTGGAAGGCGTGGAGATCACCGAGGCGTTCCAAGCGATCGCAAGCCAAATTAATCAGCTAAGGTTGGTACAATGATCAGAGCTTTCAAAGCGTTCATGAAACGGTTTCAGCGCGAAGAAGATGGTAACATGACCATCGAATTCGTGCTAGGCATCCCGATCGTCTTTATGATCTTTCTCTCGACCGTTGAGGTTGGTATTTACACCATGCGCCAAATGTTTTTGGACCGCGATGTAGATTTGGCAGTGCGCAACGTGCGTTTGAATACGGGTCTAAATCTTGATCACGGCGCTTTGCGCAGCTTGGTTTGTAACTACTCAGGTTTCCTAGAGAATTGCGCAAGCGAACTAACGTTGTCGCTAAATTCTATCGACATTCGGACTTACAGTGGTCCAACGGGGCAACCAAGTGATTGCAACAATACCTACCCAGCGATTTCACCGTCGCGCAATTTCTCCCATGGTGGTGAACACCAGGTGATGTTGATCGTTGCGTGTTACGAATTCCGTCCGCTGTTTCCAACAACCGGTTTGGGATTTGCCATGAACGAAGACGGCCGATCAATGATGTACGGTTTCTCAGGTTTTGTTCAGGAGCCATCATGATGTTTATGTCAAAGCTGCGCAAAGCCGCATCGATCTTTCGTCGAGAAGAAGATGGAAGTGTCGCGATTGAAACTGTGATCTTGGTTCCAATCCTGTTTTGGATGTTCCTGACTTCGCTTGGAATTTTCCATGCTTACCGTCAGCATTCGATCAGCCAAAAAGCGGGTTACACAATTGGCGATATGATCTCGCGAGAGACCAACCCAATTGATCGTGAATACATGGAAGGTGCGCAGAAACTTCTTCAGTTTTTGACACTAGCCGATTTGAACGACACAACCATTCGGATCTCTTCAGTAAAATACGATGAGGACCAAGATATCTATTTGAAAGAATGGTCCAAAGTTCAAGGTGGTAGTAAGGGCGAGTTGTCCGAAGATGAAGTTGCTGGCTTACACAGCCGACTGCCCATCATGAAAGACAATGAGTTCATGATAATTGTCGAGACATGGGTCGATTATACGCCGATGTTCGACATCGGTCTCGAACAGCATGATGTCGTAAACTTTGTCTTTACTCGCCCACGTTATGCGCCACGGGTATGCTGGGATGAATGCGATTAAAGATCGCGCTGTGCGAGTGTGACAGCAATGATTTCGGATACAAATTTTGTTTGTTGTCCCGGCGTCATACCACCAATCCCGATACGGCGTCCTGAACGCCACCAAAGCCCCGGACGCCAGCTGCGTGTGCCGGGGCTTTTAAGTCTTAGAAGAAATCCATTTGACGGTTTGAACGCGAAAAACCCGCGATCAATACTTTCGATATCATCAAGCGTGCAGATCAATTCGCCAGAGCTGTCGCGCAGTTCACTTGCCGTAAGCTCAATCACCGTTGCGGTTGCACGGCGCATTTTGTCTGCGATCCAAAGAGATGCCGATCCAGTGGCAAGCAAGAACACTTGGCCAAGGATTGCAGGTGGTTGTGTAAAGCTGACGTAGATCAACAGGAAACCCAGCAGGGCCAACGATGCAATTCCAAGAACACGACGTCCCATAGACGCCGATATGGTTCCGATGACTTCGTCGCTCATTCTGCTCACTCCCAAGGTCCGTGCTGATCGCACTTGTTGCATGGACCTACTCTGAATGCAGGGGATGCAGCAAGGGTTGGAGACGTTAGCGTTTTGGTACGACCTCGTAACCGCGTTCCTCTGGTTCATCATCAATCAGTTCTGTTGGGAAGCCGGGTGCGGTGACAGATAGACCTGTCGCCTCTTCCAATCGCTCAATCATACGGTCCGATTGTGCCCGTTCGCCGTAGCGTTTTTGCCCATCCGTCATCATTTCAATCATCAATGGTGACAATTCAAGCGGGACATCGTTGCGGTCTGCGATGGCTTGAAACAAGCCGATATCTTTTTGGATTAAGTCCATTGTGAAATTCACATCACGGCTGCCTGACAGGATCAGTTGACTTTCAGTTTCATGTACAAATGAATTGCCCGAGGAAATCGCGATTGCCTCGTAAGTCATCGACATATCCATGCCAGCAGCCTTCATAACCGTCAGCGCCTCGCATACAGATAGCAGGTTCATGGTGGCCAAATAGTTGGTCATCACTTTTAAGGTCGATGAGTTCCCGATCTCGCCAACGTGCAAGATGCGCCGTCCCATGTGGGTCAGGATCGGCAGAACTTTATCAAACGTTTCACGGGTGCAGCCGGCATAGATTGCAATGTTTCCAGTGTCTGCGCGGTGGCATCCGCCGGACACTGGGCAATCCACCGCCTCGCCCCCCGCTTCAATCACCAAAGCACTTAGGCGTTTCACTTCTTCAGCGTCAGTGGTGGACATCTCCATCCATACCTTACCCGCCGAGACGTGGGGCAACATTTCTTGAACCACAGCACTTGAGGCGGCTGGAGTTGGCAAGCAGGTAATGACCGCGTCACAGACCTGCATCAGGTTGGCGGCGCTTTTACCATCGCGGGCCCCAGCTGCGGCTTTTTCGGCGACGAAGTCAGCGTTTAGGTCAAAGACATATGTGTCCACACCATTGCGAATAAGACTGCCAGCCAGCTTACCGCCAACATTGCCCAGTCCAATAAAACCAACCTTCATCGCTTTTCCTTTTAACCTAACGCATGCGCTCTTCGGTTTGGGCGTCAAACATCAAGGCACGGCTTGGGTCGAATTCGACGTTCACCTTATCGCCTTGATTGCTGCGCTCATCCCCGCGCTCTTCCACAATCAATCGCGTGCCGTCGTTTGCGCGTAGATACGCATACGAAACACCGCCCAGCGCTTCTGTCAATTCGACAGTAAGATTGTCACCTTCAACAATGTTCAAGTGCTCGGGACGTACGCCCATCGTAACTGCGGTTGTTCCTTGCGCAAACTCTACCAGCGACGGCGTAGGGTTTGAAAACGCCGGATGGTTCACGTTGGTGCCCTCTACTGAACACTCCAAGAAGTTCATGGACGGCGAACCAATAAAGCCAGCAACAAACTTGTTGTCAGGGTTGCGATACAGTTCTAGCGGCGCGCCCACTTGTTCAATGCGACCTGCGCGAAGCACGACAATTTTGTCGGCCATTGTCATCGCTTCGACCTGATCGTGGGTCACGTAGATCATCGTGGCACCAATTTCATTGTGCAGGCGTGCGATTTCCACGCGCATTTCCACACGCAGCTCAGCATCCAGATTTGAAAGTGGCTCATCAAATAGGAAGACTTCAGGACCACGCACAATTGCGCGCCCAATCGCAACGCGCTGGCGTTGACCGCCAGAAAGTGCCTTGGGCTTGCGTTTAAGGTAGTCATCCAACTTTAGAATGTCCGAGGCTTTGTCTACTTTTTCTTTGACGATAGCCTTTGGAACGCCGTTCATCTTCAGACCAAAGCCCATATTTTCTTCGACCGTCATGTGCGGGTAAAGCGCGTAAGTTTGGAACACCATCGCCACGCCGCGTTGGGAAGGGTCCATATCGGTGACATCACGATCACCTATAGACATTGAACCGCCTGTCGTTTCCTCAAGCCCCGCGATCATGCGCAAAAGCGTGGATTTACCGCAGCCCGATGGCCCAACAAATACGCAGAACTCACCGTCTTCGATTTGCAGGTCCACGCCGTGGATAACCTGTGTTTCACCATATTTTTTGATGACGTTATTTAGATTTACACCGGTCATAAATTATCCTGCCTTCGTCATGTGTTGTTTTGAGTCCGGAAACCGCCACGCTTGGGCATCCGCTGAAATTCTATTGGCGACATTGGCTAGCTTAGGGGCCAACCCTTCGAGTTCTTTTAAACTTAACCGTACCGTTGTGCCCGTCACTGACAATGCACCCAAGACACGGCCACCATCGGTTAGGATCGGCATGGCAATACAAATAATGCCCGGCTCGTGTTCCTCACGGTCAAACGCGTAGCCACGTTTTTGAATGGCTTGAAGCTCTTCACGCAAAGCTAGGTCAGTCGTTAACGTTTCATCCGTAAAGCGGTGGAATGACTGTTGGGCAATGACACGCGCAAGTTCGTCTTCAGGCAAATATGCCATCATCGCTTTGCCCACACCTGTACAATAAGCAGGCCCCACTTTGCCCGCCTGGGAATACATCTCGACGGGTTGTGAGGCGTTTCGTTTGTCGACGTACAAGACCTGTGAACTGTCCATCTGTGCAAGGTGAACCGTTTCGCCCACATCCGCACTGAGCTGATCCAGATGCCCACGCGCAATTGGAGCAAGCGAGCTATGGGTCCATGCCGCATGTGCCAACCGCACCAATCGCATGCCCAGCGCATAGGTTTGGTGATCTGGATCGTAACTTAACATCCCTTGGCTGACCAAGGTTTGAAGAAACCGATACAATGTTGCCTTGGGATATACGGAGGCTTCCAACAATTGGCCAAAACGCACGGGATGAGAGAAAGACGCCACTTGATCAAGAACGTCACACGCTTTTCCAACTGTTCCGTCGCCTGCCATGAAGTTACTCCCATTCGTTCATCATTTTTGCCCGATCTTGACCCGGTGCCGCAGGGTAAAAAAAATTCGCAGGCTCAAACTGATCTGTTGACAACCTAGGCGATTCGGTGCGTAATTCCAATTAATAAAACACGGTTTCAAATAATGGAACCAAAAAATTACTAACTAAATGGAATAAGGGAGCTCTCAATGACGTTTAATCTTAAGACAACACTAGCCGCACTTGCAGCCGGTACAATGCTAGCCGGACCTGCGCTTGCAGACGGTCACGCAAAACTATCTGGTGAATTGCGCATCATGTCAGACATGTCCAACCCAGCACCACGTGCTGCGATGGAAGGTCTTGCTGCTGAATTTGGTGCAATGCACCCTGACTTGAACATCGAGTTGGAAATTGTTGACCGCGAAGCATGGAAAACACAAATCCGCAACGCATTGACTGCAAACGCACCTGACGTAATCAACTGGTACGCTGCAAACCGCATGGGTCCATATGTAGACGCTGGTTTGTTCGAAGACATCTCAGACATGTACGCAGACGGCAGCTTGCCAGGTCTGGACGCTGTTAAAGGTGCGATGACTTTGGATGGCAAACAGTGGGGCGTACCGTACACGTACTACCAATGGGGCATCTACTACCGCGAAGACATGTTCAAAGACCTAGGTCTTGTTGAGCCTGTGACATTTGATGACGAATTGGCAAACTGCCAAAAGATCGTTGATTCAGGTAAGAAATGCTACGCAATCGGTACCAAATTCCTTTGGACTGCTGGCGGCTGGTTCGACTACATGAACATGCGTACAAACGGCTTTGATTTCCACATGCAGCTGGCCCGTGGCGAAGTCGCATGGACAGATGAGCGCGTGAAAGAAACATTCGCCAACTGGCGCAAAATCATCGACATGGGCGGCTACATTGACGACCACCAGTCTTACAGCTGGCAGGAAGCTTTGAAGTTCATGACAGATGGCGATGCAGCGTCATACCTTATCGGCAACTTCGCAGTACCACACTTGCGTGAAGCTGGTTTGGACGACACACAAATCGACTTCTACCAGTTCCCAACAATCGCAGACGTGCCACAAGGCGAAGATGCGCCAACAGATACGTTCCATATCCCAGCGAACGCATCTAACAAAGACAACGCACGTGCGTTCCTTCAGTTCGTAACATCAGCTGATGTTCAAACTAAATTGAACGCGGGTGATTCATTGGGCCAACTTCCAGTGAACGCGGCGTCTAGTGTTGATGCAGATGAGTTCCTTGAGCAAGGTTTCGAGATGCTTTCCACAAACGCAAAAGGCGGCGTTGCACAGTTCTTTGACCGTGATTTCCCAGCGGAAATGGCATCAATGGGCATGGAAGGCTTGCAAGAGTTCATGGTATTCCCAGACAACTTGGATGATATCTTGGCACGTTTGGAAGACGCACGCGGCCGTATCTACAAGTAAGTTAACATTGTAGTTGAAATTGGACCTCGCCCTTAAACGGGCGGGGTTCATCCCTTTACCAAGCAACTGACCAAATCTATCCGCAAGCTGCACACCCGTACAAAACGCATCTTTCGCGTGGATTGATCACCGCAAGGAGAAACACCAGATGACATCCTTGACCGCAGGCTCCACCACCCCCCGCAAAAAGGGCTGGTATGCACGCAATGAAATCAAAGTGACCCCCTGGCTGTTCCTGCTGCCCGGCATTTTGTTTTTTGCGGTCTATGTGATTGCACCGATCTTCCAATCCTTCTGGATTTCATTCCATGAATGGGACGGTTTGGGTGAGAAGACCTATATCGGCCTTGCCAACTACGAACGCCTTGCCACAGATCGCAAATTTGAAGTCTCGTTTTGGAATAATCTGAAATGGCTATTTCTGTATCTCTTGGCGATTCCTTTGGGATTGTTCATTGCATTGCTGCTGAACCAAAAGGTCTGGGGCATTCGCCTGTGCAAGTCGCTGTTCTTTTTCCCATTCGTCATTTCGCAGGTCGTCGTGGGATTGGTATTCTCATGGTTCTATCTGCCGCGCGAGGGGCTGTTGAACGCTGTGCTGGTCACGTTCGGAATGGAACCTGTGAACATCCTTGGCCAACCTAGCACCGCAACCTACGGCATTATCGCCGCTGGCCTTTGGCCCCAAACAGCATACTGCATGATCTTGTATCTAACGGGCCTAAATGCAGTCGATCCCGAGCAAGTCGAAGCTGCGCGTTTGGACGGTGCCAAGGGCTATAAGATGCTGTGGTATGTGATCCTGCCACAACTGCGCCCTGCCACGTTCATTGCGTTTGTTGTGACGATCATTGGAGCGCTGCGGTCTTTCGATCTTATTTCGGTTATGACCAATGGTGGTCCGTTCGGCTCAACCCGCGTTCTTTCGTTCTTTATGTACGAAGAATCATTCTCGGAATTTGGGTTTAGAATGGGCTACGGTGCAGCCATCGCAGTGGTTCTGTTCCTGCTAATGCTATGCTTCATCGGTTATTTCCTATGGTCGATGTTTCAAGACGAGAAAGAAGGCCGCTGATGTTTCCCAAACCAATAGAAAAAACATCACGGACTTGGCAGATCACCTACCAAACATTGCTGCCTTTGGCGCTCGTTGTCTGGCTGTTGCCATTGCTCGCCGTTGCCATGTTCAGCATCAAATCATCCGCTGATTTTGCCACGGGCAACTACTGGGGTATGCCCACATCGTTTGAGCTGTTTAACAACTATGGCAAGGTATTCTTTGAATCCAAGATGCCACAATACATGCTGAATTCGTTCCTAATCACGGTTCCAACTGTTGTTGGCGCGGTCGCGCTTTCGTCGATGACGGGATTTGCGCTGGGCATCTACAAATTCAAATCCAACCTATGGATTTTCTTTATGTTTATCGCGGGCAATTTCGTGCCCTTCCAAATCTTGATGGTACCGGTGCGTGATCTGACCATTGGACTTGGGATGTATGACACAAAGCTTGGATTGGTCTTGTTCCACATCGCCTTCCAGACTGGGTTTTGCACCTTGTTCATGCGTAACTTTATCCGCGCACTGCCTTTTGAATTGATCGAAGCGGCACGCGTTGAAGGCATCCGTGAATGGCAGATCTTCTGGTACATAGTTTTGCCACTAATGAAACCAGCATTGGCGGCATTGTCCGTGCTTATCTTTACCTTCATCTGGAACGATTACTTTTGGGCCGTTGTCTTGACCCAGGGGCCAAGCGCACAACCCGTGACGGCGGGCATCACCAGCTTTAACTCTCAGTTCGTCGCACAATATCATTTGATGAGCGCGGGTTCGATTGTGGCTGCTTTGCCGCCCGTCGCGATGTTCTTCCTCATGCAGAAACACTTTATTGCGGGCCTCACTTTGGGCGCCGTGAAATAACAACCACTTCTTTCGGACGATACACATGACAAAGATCACCTTTATCGGTGCCGGCTCTACGATCTTTATGAAGAACATCGTGGGCGACGCATTGTTGACCCCTGCCCTTGCCAACAGCCACTTTGCGCTGATGGACATCGACGCCGGCCGTTTGGCCGAAAGCGAGGCTTTGGCCCGCGCGATGATCAAGACCGTAGGTACAGGCGCAACAGTCACGACCCACTTGGATCGTCGTGAGGCGTTGGATGGTGCAGATTTTGTGGTCACAGCGTTTCAGGTCGGTGGGTATGAGCCATGCACGGTCACCGATTTTGACATCCCCAAAAAGTACGGCCTGCGCCAAACCATCGCTGACACTTTGGGCGTTGGCGGCATTATGCGTGGTTTGCGCACGGTTCCCGTGTTGTGGAGCATTGCACAAGACATGGCAGACCTGTGTCCGAATGCCACTTTGCTACAATACGTGAACCCGATGGCGATCAACACATGGTCCTTGGCCGAACGGTTCCCTGCATTAAAGCAAGTTGGCTTGTGCCACTCGGTTCAGAATACGGTTCAAGAGTTGTCTCATGATTTGGACATTGATCAATCATCGGTCCGCTACAAAGTTGCAGGCGTCAATCACGTCGCGTTCTTCTTGCGCCTTGAACAGGAAGTTGGCGGTGAGATCCGCGATCTATATCCTTTGCTGAACAAAGGTTATGCGTCTGGGGCGTTGCCCAAGGCACCATTGCTGATGCCACGTTGCGGCAACAAAGTGCGCTATGAAGTTATGGACCAACTTGGCTATTTCTGCACCGAAAGCTCAGAGCACTTTGCTGAGTACGTCCCATGGTTCATCAAAGAAGGCCGCCAAGATCTGATTGAAGAATTCTCGATCCCGCTGGATGAATATCCGATGCGCTGTGTTGAACAGGCAGCAGAGTGGAAAGAACAAGCAGCAACGATGATGACCTCTGGTAGCGTCGAGGTTTGCAAAAGCCACGAATTTGCATCCGAACTGATGAACGCCATTGTCACTGACACGTCTTATGTCATGTATGGCAACTTACCCAACCACGGACAGCTTCCGCAGTTGCCAACAGGTGCTGCGGTTGAAACGCCTTGTTTGGTTGATGCCAACGGTATCCAGCCGACAGTGATCAAAGACATTCCACCACAATTGACGGCACTCATGCGCACCCAGATCAATGTGCAGGAACTGACAGTCCGCGCATTGGTGGACGAGAACCCCGAACACATCTATCACGCTGCAATGATGGATCCACATACTGCGGCTGAGCTGGATATGCGCCAAATTCGTTCCATGGTGAATGATCTTCTGATCGCCCATGGCGACTGGTTGCCTGATTGGACACGCGGCGCGGTAAGGAAAAACGGATGACACAGAACGCAACATTCCACGACATTTCTGGCAAGTCTGTTTACATAACAGGTGGCGGTTCGGGCATCGGTGCGTCCCTAACAGACGGGTTCTTAGCACAGGGTGCAAATGTAGCGTTCATTGGCAGATCAGACGCCACAGCTTTTGTGGCAGAGATGGAAGCCAAACACGGTCGCGCACCGCTGTTTTTGCAAGGCGACATCACAGACACCGAGCATTTGCAGGCCACAATGCGCCAAGCGGCTGAAGCCCACGGCGGCTTGGATGTTTTGGTAAACAATGCAGCCAATGATGACCGCCACGTATTGGACGAGGTCACACCTGAATATTGGGATTGGATGCAGTCGATCAATCTGAAATCCTACTACTTCGCCTGCCAAGAAGCCGCGCGCCTAATGAAGGTATCAGGTGGTTCAATCGTGAATTTCAGCTCGATCAGCTACATCATGGGCGGTGCCGGCTATACGGCTTACACCTCTGCCAACGGTGGAATCACCGCGATGTCACGCAGCTTGGCCCGTGAGTTGGGACCTGAAAAAATTCGTGTGAATGCGCTGGCACCTGGTTGGGTTTTGACGCCAAAGCAATTGGACAAGTGGGCCACGCCAGACGCTTTGGCAGGACATTTAGCGACACAATGCTTGAAGGAGCATTTGGCCCCTCAAGATATTATTGATGCCGTGCTATTCCTGTCCTCTAACACCAGCCGTATGATGACAGGCCAGTGTATGGTCGTGGACGGCGGCGTGGTTGTAACGGGGTGATATGAGATGAGCGAACAAGTGACACCAGACTGGATTGCCGTTGACTGGGGCACCACACACTTGCGCGTTTGGGCAATGCAAGGTGGCACTCAGCTTGCCCATGCTCAATCAGATGATGGCATGGCCAAACTGGAACGTGACCAATTTGAAGGTGCCTTGTTAAAACTAATCGAAGGATGGCTTGGGGCTGGAACAATGCCAGTCATCGCCTGTGGCATGGTTGGCGCGCGCCAAGGTTGGGTTGAAGCACCCTACACTGCGGTCCCTGCAAAACCCGATCACAGCCAACATGCGCTTCCTGTATGCCATGACCCACGTCTTCATGTGCGTGTTATCCCGGGCCTTAAACAAGCATCTCCAGCCGATGTTATGCGCGGTGAAGAAACACAAATCGCAGGGTTTCTGGCCCTTAATTCTGGCTGGGACGGCGTCATTTGCCTTCCTGGAACCCACACCAAATGGGCACACGTCAGCGCCGGCGAGGTCGTCAGTTTTCAGACCTATATGACAGGTGAGCAGTTCGAGTTGTTGTCCACCTCATCCGTACTACGCCATTCTGTTGATACTGACGGTTGGGACAAACCCGCCTTTGAGGAAGCATTGGCTGACAGTCTTTCGCGCCCCGAACGGATTTCGGCAAACCTGTTTAATCTACGCGCCTGTGATTTGCTAAATGGGCAATCAAAAGAAGTTGCGCGTGCGCGTCTTTCTGGTCTGTTGATCGGTGCCGAATTGGCTGCTGCCCGTCCGTTCTGGTTGGGTCAACAGGTTGCGGTCGTCGGGGCCAACAACTTATCCAAAATTTACGCTGATGCCTTGGCCGCCCAGGGTGTCCCTGCAACCGTGGCCGATGGTGCCCGCATGGCCTTGGCAGGTCTTCAAGCAGCCTATCGTCTTGTAAAGGAAACAGCATGAGCCGACCATTGATTGCAATCCTTCGCGGCATCAAACCGTCCGAAGCCGTAGACGTGGCTGCTGCCCTTTTAAATGCTGGGATTGACCGGATCGAAGTGCCAACAAATTCACCTGATCCTTTTGAAAGCATCGGCAATATTGTTGATGCCTTTGCCAAGGATGCATTGATCGGTGCAGGTACAATTTTGACAACCGAACAGGTTGATCAAGTTGATGCAGTTGGGGGCAAACTGATCGTGTCACCAAACTGCGATCCAAAGGTCATTGCACACACGAAAGCCAAAGGCATGCAAAGCTGGCCCGGTGTGTTCACACCAACCGAAGCTTTTGCAGCACTTCAAGCGGGCGCAGATGGGTTAAAGTTATTCCCCGGCTCGATGGCCGGTCCATCGGGCCTGAAAGCGATGCGGGCCATCTTGCCAGTTGAGACCGAAGTGTTCGCGGTCGGCGGCGCGGGACCTGACAATTTTGACAAGTGGATTGCAGCGAGTGCTGACGGCTTTGGCCTTGGCTCTGCCATCTACAAACCCGGCATGACGGCAAAAGATGTGGGTGTGGCTGCAAAGGCTATCGTCGCCGCATATGACGCAGCCATATTGTGAGCAGCGTCTTCGATGATCGGGTCTGTGCATTGGGTGAAGGCCCGTTGTGGCACCCAACCCGCCAACAGCTTTTCTGGTTTGATATTGTTGGCAAACGCCTGCTGACGCGAACCACCGATGGGTCGCAGGAATGGCAATTTGACGAACATGTTTCGGCAGCTGGCTGGCTTGACCATGACACGCTACTTATCGCCTCGGAAACTGGGCTTTGGAGGTTTTCACTAAACGACGGGTCACGCGAGTTGGTGATTACGCTGGAAGCTGACAACCCAATCACACGCTCTAATGACGGGCGTGCCGATCCGTGGGGCGGATTTTGGATTGGAACGATGGGTAAGAACGCAGAAAAAGATGCGGGTGCGATCTATCGTTTGTACAAGGGTAAACTGCGCGACCTGTTTCCATCAATCACGATTTCAAATGCGATTTGCTTCAGTCCTAACCGCCAGTTTGCGTATTTCACAGACACCGTGACGCAATTGGTTATGCGCCAGCAGTTAGAGCAACAAGATGGCTGGCCCACGGGGGAAGCAGAGGTTTACCTTAATCTACGGTCTGAAAACCTGAACCCAGACGGCGCTGTCATAGATGACGACGGGAATATGTGGCTTGCGCAATGGGGCGCATCACGCATCGCATGTTATTCGACGGATGGGCAGTTTATAAACGATATCAAATTCGATGCACTACAAGCCTCCTGCCCTGCATTTGGCGGTCCGGAATTGCGCACCCTTTTTTGCACAACCGCAGCCGTTGATTTATCAGCAGAAACGCGTGCGCAACAACCCTCCAACGGCATGACGTTCCTGTCGGAAAATGCCGGGACGGGGCAATCAGAACATCAGGTGATCCTATGATTTCGACACTCGGCGTATGCTATTATCCTGAACATTGGGATGAGGCGATGTGGACACGCGATGCAGCGCGCATGGTGGAAACTGGTATCACGTGGGTCCGCATCGGTGAATTTGCATGGAGCCGTTTGGAGAAGGTTGAGGGCACGTTCACGTTTGAATGGCTGGACCGTGCGATTGCTGTATTGGCGGATGCTGGGCTGAAGGTTGTGATGTGCACGCCCACAACCACGCCACCGCGTTGGATGATTGAAAAACATCCCGACATGCTGGCCGTTGATGCAAACGGCAATCCGCGTAAATTTGGATCACGCCGCCATTACTGCTTTAGCCATCAGGGCTATATTCAAGATTGCGAGCGGATCACCCGCGTTTTAGCCGATCGTTATGGCGCGGACCCGCGTATTCATGCGTGGCAGATTGACAACGAATATGGCTGCCATGACACCATTATCAGCTACTCAGACGTGGCGCGCGCTGCGTTCCAAGACTGGTTGACCCATCGTTATGGCGATGTTGAGGCGCTGAACACTGCATGGGGTAATGTCTTTTGGTCGATGGAATACGATCGCTTTGATCAGATCGATTTACCCAACCTAACTGTTACTGAACCCAACCCTGCCCACGTCATGGCGTTTCGTCGTTTCAGTTCCGATCAAGTTGTTAAGTTCAATCGCGTCCAAGTGAACGTTCTACGCGCGGCAACGGATGTGCCTTTGATCCACAATTACATGGGCCGCATCCTAGATTTTGACCACTTCGAGGTAGGCGAAGATCTGGATATCGCGTCATGGGACAGCTACCCGATTGGTTTTCTGTCTGACCGCTTGGAAGGGGACGACGATCACAAAGCTGCGTTTTTGCAGCAGGGTGATCCTGACATGCAGGCCTTTCACCACGATCTATACCGCGCCGTCGGCAAGGGCCGCTGGTGGGTTATGGAGCAGCAACCTGGTCCAGTGAATTGGGCCCCGTATAACCCTGCCCCTCTAGACGGCATGGTCCGCTTATGGAGCTGGGAAGCAGTTGCGCACGGCGCCGAGGTTGTCAGCTACTTCCGTTGGCGTCAGGCACCCTTCGCCCAAGAACAGATGCACGCAGGCCTCCTGCGCCCAGATGACACACCTGCAGCAGGAATGGCGGAAGCCGCTCAAGTAGCACAGGAAATCGCTACGCTTGGACCATTGTTTCAAGTTCAAGCCGATATTGCATTGGTCTTTGATTACCCTTCTGACTGGGCTTGGAACACGATGCCCCAAGGCGCTGACTTTGATTACTTTCGTTTGATATTCTCTGCCTACCGCGCATTGCGCCGCGCAGGACTTTCCATCGATATCATTCCCAGCACACAGCGTGACTTTGATGGCTACAAGCTGGTCTTCGCACCCGGCTTAGCCAAGACAGACCCAACTTTGATGAGCGACTTGCGGGACAGTGATGCGTTAGCAGTCCTTGGACCACGCACTGCGACTGTTACAGATGAGTTGAGCATCCCACCTCAAGCACAGCCCGTTATCGTGGGACTGGATGTAAATATTGAGCTCAGCGAGAGCTTTCCACCAAGTCATATTCGTTCTGTCGAAGGTGGGGGTTCAGTTGTGCACTGGATGGAGAAATTATCAGGTTCTTCGCCTGTCTTGTTGAAGACGGCAGGCGGGGCAACTGTCCTGACTGGCGATGACCAAATGTGGTATCTAGGCTCTTGGCCCGATGAAATTCTTTGGGATCGCTTGGTTGGGATGGCGGCGACACAGGCAGGGCTTCACACAACAGCACTCCCTGATGGCCTGCGCTTGCGCACAGCTGGAGCAGTCCAGTTTATGTTCAATTACTCGGCGCATTCTGTCTCATGGAACGATCAAGTATTTGATGCTTGTTCTGTGACTGCATGGAATTCCAACGGGTCTCTCCTGTATTGATCCAACCCCAAATAGTAATGAGCAGCACCAGTTCGATGAGCACAACCTGTACCTGCGGTCCCGTATTCACCCAGGAACCACCACCATAGCCACTGGAGCTATACACTTGGCCTTGCGCCATCCCTTGAGCATAGTAAGTGAATGGTACACCGGCTAAATCGAAGATCTCACCATAAGAAAGGATATTGTCATTGGCTTCCGTTAAAGTGCCATTCGGATAGTTATTTGAAGTATTAACTACCTGCCCATTACTTGTCGGATTGGGACACTAATGCGCCAGTAGGTATCAGTCAGTCAATATGGTCAAGCTCAAGTGCAGGAAGACGGTGTGAACCATTGCTTAAGCATCGCCGTCGCAAAATAGATCAAACACGGGTACTTTTTTGAACTCTTTTGGATATGATTTCCAATCTTTAGAGAACGTACCTCGTCCATTAGTTCCACCCTCCTCAAAGCAGAACAAAACGTTACACTACTGCATTAAACAAGCGACAGTAACTCGAGATAGCTTTTTAAACCGAACTTTAGAAAGTGGTGCACCCGAGAGGATTCGAACCTCTGACCCCCTGATTCGTAGTCAGGTACTCTATCCAGCTGAGCTACGGGTGCGCTCGGTGGCGGTTTAGTCTTGCCTGCGAAAGTATGCAAGCCCTCGTTTTCGCATTGTTAGAAATTATTTTAGAAAACGATATCGAACTTCGGCAATTTAATACAAAATGAAGTTCCATCAGCTGATGTGCTCATCAATTCCAGTGTTCCACCGTGCCCACGCACCAGTTCTTCTGAAATTGCCATTCCCAACCCGGAGCCACCTTTTGAAACCCCGCCCTGAAACGGTGTGAACAAATGATCCTGTGCTTGCTTTGGTAAGCCGGGGCCAGTGTCTGCAACTTTGATCAGCCAGTTTTCGGCAGTTTCAGTACCCGTTACGGAAACTTCAGCAGCCCTACCCGTTACCATGATCGCTTGTCGTGCGTTGCGCACCAAATTGGAAATCACACGGTACAGCTGCTCTGCGTCTGCACGCACTGCCATGCTTGGCGGGATATTTGTGACAAAACGAACGTCGTGGTCGCCAACGGCCAATCGTTCGCCATCCATTACGTCAGCGACAATCGTTTCCAAAAGAACCATCGAGAGTGTTGGACTGGGTTCTTCGGCTTTGCCAAAAGCCAAAGTGTTTTCACACAGATGTACAGCCCGTGTTATCGAGTTGACCAGTTTAGGCGCAAGGCGCGCGACTGTTGGGTCTTCGCTCATTTCGATACGATCGGTGAACAGTTGTGCAGACGTTAGAATATTGCGCAGGTCGTGACTGATTTTGCTAACTGCACTGCCAAGTTGCGCCAATCTGTCTTTTTGACGCAAAGCGCTGGTCAGCTCCGTTTGCATTGATTTCAGGGCATCTTCGGCTTCGCGCAGTTCTGTTATCCCAGCACTTGGCGAAATGATCCGCCGACCGTCTTCAGGGGCCAAAGCGTAACTTTG
>Ga0115548_1000009_pt1 | contig 124562 bp, 126 predicted proteins | sample COGITO_mtgs_1004_4_FD_87187 | JGI IMG/M metagenome (GOLD analysis project Ga0115548, IMG submission 87187) | Pelagic marine microbial communities from North Sea - COGITO_mtgs_100423 | ecosystem: Environmental > Aquatic > Marine > Epipelagic | place: Germany:Helgoland, sampling site Kabeltonne...
CCTTGCAGGCGCAAATCAATTGAGCTAATCCCTCTCACACTACCTTGGCGGCGAGTTGGTAGAGTGGTTATGCAGCGGATTGCAAATCCGTGTACACGAGTTCGATTCTCGTACTCGCCTCCATCTCCTTTAGAACACTTAGACGCATTTCACTCAGCTTACAGATTCGCATTGTACAATCACGTTCTGCTGGCGTTCTTTACAGCTCTTGCCCAGAGCTCCAGAATCTTGTCGGTTTTGCCCGCCCAACCACAGCATACACTTTAACCATCCTGTACGCGCGCAGCAGATCCTCCCCGAAAATGCTGGCAAGCTGAGATGCCTATCGTTTGGTTCACACCATGCCATCACCTTTGATCAGTATCAGTCCTTGGCAATTCGATATTGCAGCGATCGACTGGCCCGTCCTCACTGTAATTGGCGTCTGGACGCAACCAATCGTGGAGTGGTTGGTAAGTGGCGTTAACTTTAAAGAGATTATTGGGGTATCGAAGAATTTTCCGGTCATTGCGAACAGCTAAAGCCAGCCCTCATAGCATTGAGGTCATCGGTACAATCAAAAAAACAATATATTTAAAACTCGCGCCCCAGCAGTCAGAGGAAACTAGGCCTCGTGAAAAACTATCTAAAACCGCAACAAAACTGTGAGCGAATAGCCTAAATTATGACCCGACGAAATTGAAGCAACGGTCCCGTTTAAGGCACATTTTAACGAGTGGTTGGAAGCCAGTACATTATTCCTCCTATGCGAATGAAATATCTACGCGACCAAAATCACCAAAATCAGCTGTGATGTCAGACTCAGACGGACATTCAACTGGGCGAATAAAGCTGCCCGACAGGATGACATGGCCCGGCTCGATGCTTTGACCATAGTGCGCCATACGACGGGCCAACCAAACAACGCTTTCAACAGGGTCATTTAGCACGCCTGCCCCCAAGCCGGTCTCTTCGACCTCATTGTTTCGCGATGTGATCGCTCCCACCCAACGCAGATCAAATGCATCCACCGCATGGCGTTGCGCCCCAAGCACGATTCCAGCATTTGCAGCATTATCGCTAATTGTGTCAAAGACCTTGCGGGTTTTACCCGTATCGGGATCGACACGAATAATCCGCGTGTCCAAGATTTCGATGGATGGCACCACGTAATCCGTCGCGGCCAAAACATCCTCGCGGGTCACGTCATCCCCCCCCAACGGAGCCTTGAGCACAAAAGCAATCTCGGCCTCGATCCGCGGTTGAATGAACCGGCCCTGAGGCACAGTGGCCCCAGTTTCGAACACCATGTCATCAAACAGTATCCCACTGTCGGGAATGTCGATGTTCAATGCATATTGCATCGCTTTGGATGTCAGACCTATCTTCCAACCCACCACGCGACGACCTTGCTCCAACTTGGCGCGATAAATCGCATTCTGGATCGCATAGGCGTCATCCATCCCCATGTCTGGGTGATCACGCGTGAGCAGGCCGATCTGTACGCCTGTGCGTTCGGCCTCTAACAGATTGGCGGCAGCACGGGTGTGGTCTTGCGGTGTCATACGGCTTCATCAGCAACGGTGTTGCGTAGCGTTCCGATACCATTCACTTCAACCTCAATTACATCACCGGGCTTGAGGTATTGTGGCGGATCCAGACGGGCACCAGACCCCGTAGGTGTGCCTGTGACGATGATGTCGCCAGGCTGAAGCGTCATGAAGGTAGAAATATACTCAATCTCGCGCCGGATCGGATGCATCATGCGCGACAGTACATCGTCTTGGCGCACTTCGCCGTTCACACGCGTAATGATGCGCGCATCATCGAGCTGGCTGGCGTTCTTGAACGGGACCAACCACGGGCCAATAGAGCCTGAATTGTCCCAGTTCTTGCCTTGGGTGACGTTAAATTTGGCATGGCGCACCCAGTCACGGATTGTTCCTTCGTTGCACAACGTAATTGCCGCGATGTGGTCATAGGCATCGGCTTGTGAAATGCGACGGCCGGTTTTTCCAATGACAATCGCAACTTCCCCCTCATAGTCCAAGGTTTCGTTTTCTGGTGGGCGGATAAGCGGGCGATTATGGCCTGTGAACCCACTGGCAAAACGTGGGAACAGTGACATATATTTCGGCTGCTCGGATCCGTCTTTATATTCGGCATTGCGGTCAGGGAAATTGACGCCAACACATAGAATACGCCGCGCATTCGGCAGAACCATCTCAAACTCGAAATCCGTATGGGTTGCAGATTGACCGGTTGCGGCCTGTCCCAACGCATCCAAACCATCCGCTTGAACAACGTCAAAAAGTGTTGGCCATTGTGGGAAATCGGCGTTTAATGGGATCATACCATCATCCGTGACGGCCCCATAAAACGTCTCGCCGTTTGTCGAGTAGGTTGCGTATTTCATTGAGTTAATTCCCTTATAGTCTGCTTTTTAACGCCCGCCGTGATTATGGCGCAATAATTGGGCTGGCTTTGATCCCAGAATCTTGTGTGTCGACGCCGACAAAATTGGTTCCATGCTTGAACCAGCTTTCAGGTGCTGCTGCCCCCCAAAGGGTCTGGCGCTGTGGGTCTTGTAAATCCCATTTGATCGGCTCGTGGTCAGGATCAACAGTTTGATAATCCGAGCAATAGATTTCAATCCGATGACCGTCTGGGTCTAGAATATACAGGAAGAAGGCGTTCGAAATACCGTGACGCCCCGGACCCCGTTCGATGTTATCGACATATCCCGTTGTCGCCATCAGATCGAGCAGATCAATGATATTCAACGGTGTCGGAACCCAGAACGCAACGTGGTGCATGCGTGGACCAGTGCCATTGGTGAACGCCATATCGTGCACGCCGCCTTTGCGGTGCATCCATGCCGCCCAAAGTTTCTTGCTCTCATCATCTTCGGTGTATTCCGTTACGCGAAAGCCGAAATCGCTATAAAATTCGACGGATGCATCCACATCATGACTGAAGCAGTTAAAGTGGTCGATCCGAAGAGGTTTCACTCCGCGATACAGCGCGTATTTCTGATGGATTGGATCTAGGCGATCCATTTTATGATAGAATTCCAGCGGAATGCCCATATTGTCAGAGGTCAGCAGTGTTTTGCCTTGATATGGGCGATCCACCCAAGATGTTGGGCGGCCTTTCCCTTTGAAGTACCTTTCGGCCTTATCCAAATCCGCTTCATCAAACGTTTTAAAGCCCATGACTTCGACGGTGCCCGGTTGGTCAGACTTTTGAAGAATGATGCAGTGGTGACCGCGTTCTTCCATTGCACGTAAATAGATGTGGCTGTCCGATTCATCCGTTATCTGAAGGCCAACAATTTCTGTGTAAAACGTCTTGGACGCCGCCAGATCTTTTACGTTCAAACACACATGGCTCAGGCGGATGGTATTGAAGTCAGGGTACAGGTTTGGTGCAGGTACGGGCATCAGAGTGCTCCCAGTTTGGTGATTTTGTGTTGTCCTGTGGCAAAGCCGATGTGCTTTTGCTCCATGTAAAATTCAAATGACCAATCGCCTCCATCACGGCCAATGCCGCTGGCTTTGACGCCACCAAACGGCGTTGGTAAATGGCGGACGTTCTCGGAATTGACCCAGATCATGCCTGCTTCAAGCGCTTGGGTGAATCGTAACGCGCGGGTCAGATCATTGGTCCAGACATAGCCCGTCAGGCCATAGTCTGTGTCGTTCGCCATGCTCAACGCCTCTTCCTCGGTCGAGAATGGAATAGACGTCAACACAGGACCAAAAATCTCTTCTTGTGCGATGCGCATCTTGTTGTTGGCATTGGTAAACAGGGTTGGGCGGACAAAATACCCTTCGTCGCCAACCTTTACCCCACCTGCAGCAACGGTCGCACCGTCTTCTTTGGCGATATCAAAATAGCTGGAGACTTTGTCATAGTGTTCCTGCGTGACAAGCGGACCAATCTCAGTCGCTGGATCAAGCGGGTGTCCCACTTTGATATTGTTGACCCTTGCGACCAGTTTGGCCTCAAATTCCGCGCGAACTGTATCTTGAATCAATAGACGTGAAGAGGATGTGCAACGTTCACCATTGATCGAATAGATCATAAAGATTGTCGCATCCAAAGCGCGGTCCAGATCGGCATCATCAAACACAATCACAGGGTTCTTTCCCCCAAGTTCAAGATGGTTGCGTTTGTGCGTATCAGCCCCTTGTTTGGTGATCAGACTGCCTGTGCTGCTTTCACCCACAAAAGCAATTGCCTTGATTTTAGGATGTTCACATAGCGCCTTACCCGCACCCTCACCAAACCCATTCACCGTGTTCAGAACACCCGCTGGCAATCCAGCCTCTTCCGCGATTTCGACCAATAGACGCGCAGTCAAGGGAGACGCCTCTGCGGGTTTATGTACAACGGTACAACCCGCAGCCAAGGCTGGTGCGATCTTCCAAGTCGACAGCATAAACGGCGTATTCCACGGGGTGATGACACCGACTGGGCCAATGGGTTTACGCGTTGTGATGTTCATCAGCGTTGGCGATTGCAGGTGCTGACCATCGCGTGCCTGTACAACTTGGTCCGCAAAATATCGGAAGTTTTCCGCACCGCGCAATGCCGCTTTGGACATGAACTTGATCGTCTGGCCCGTGTCCCAGCATTCACACAGGGCGATCTCTTCTGCGCGGGCCTCGATGCCTTCAGCGATACGGATCAAGATTTTTTTGCGCTCAAGCGCAGGCATATCACGCCACATAGCAAAGGCATCAGAGGCCGCATTGGCAGCAGCATCAATATCGGCTGCAGCGCCATGTGCAACATTGCAAATCAACGATTTATCAACGGGCGACGTGGTTTGGAAAACGCCCTCACTGCCATCCACATCCTTGCCAGCAATCCGATTTCGGATGCCCGTGTCACGGAAACGTTGAAGGTAGCCATTCAGTTTGGTAATGTTGTTTTCGAGCGCAGTCATACGTTGTTCTCCAGATGGTCGCGGATAGTGCCGAATTTCGGGGATAGCTCTGCATTGATGTCGCGCATCTCTGCAGAGAGGGCGATGGAATGAGATGCCATTGCAGGTGTCATAAACTCTTTGAGCGTCGCAAAAATCTGATCAATCGCATCGCGTTTTACGCCATCGGGACGCCCTTCGCGCAAACGAATAGACAGATCAATAAACCCATGTTTTGGATCACCATCCGCCATTGCGACAAAATCAACGCGGGTTGCACGGACCCGAATACCGGCTATCGGAAATGTATCAATCGTTGCCGCCTTGGCGCGGATCGCCTCGCACAACGCGCCCATGTCGATGGTCGTCTCAAGGTTGGCAGAATACTCAATTTGAAAGTGCGGCACAGCATTTCCTTAACATGTTAATAATTCTGAAATTAGATAATTGAGCCTTGCATTGTCAAGCCCAACTTGGCAGCACAGGGTATATTCCGAGCCAAGATCGAGTTCTCAATGTCACCCAAACTTCCATCAACGTCACGTTCCCTTCCCATCGCATTGATACGCGCCCGCGAAGGCGTGATGTCACCGATCCGTGACATGCTGTCGGAAACCGACATTACAGAACAGCAATGGCGCGTTTTGCGAGTGCTTTCTGAATTTGGAACTTTGGACACGACGACTTTGGCCGACAGGTCCAGCCTGTTGTTTCCAAGCCTGACACGGATTGCTGCGACCATGCGCGACAAAGGACTGCTTACCCAAACACGCGACGAAGTTGACCGCCGCCGCCAGCTGATCGAGATTACGGCCAAGGGGCAAAAGATCATTGATGATCGCACCGGACAAACCACGCAGATCGTCGCCGATTTCAAGACAAGACTGGGGTCTGAAAATTATGAAACCCTTCTTGATCTCCTGGCCCTCCTTGATCCCGGGTCACACGACTAAGCCGTTTGCCCGCCAGTCATCCAATATTTCCAACGCCTTGTCTGCAAACGCGGCATCATTGATGTGGCATTTAACGCGATGCGCGACCACATTGCTTGGTAGCGTATCCTCAAGTTCATGTAGAAACGCTTCAAGCCCCGCTTGATTGTGAAGGTCTGCACCTTCACGGTCCCATTCCCCAAGCCCGTGTTCGGGCAGCAACATCGCAACGGGTCCTTTTGCTGTGGCCAACTGGTCGCTGTGTGCGCGGGCAACAAGTTTACGTTCTTCGCCGTTCAACACGATTGAGGTCAGCAACCGATTGTGTTCGTGTTTCATATGACCGGACCATTTGTCCGGCAATGGTTGCCACCCAACAACATCAACCAGATCATAACACCCAGGTGCCACGATTTGCGGCGTTCCCTTGTTACCTGCATTGGTCAAACGATCAGCCCCTGCAGAGATATTGGAACCATGGATGTGGTTGCCTAACTCTTGTGTGCAAAAATCAAACACACAAGCAAACGCACCCTGCCCTGCGAGGCTTTCAAACGCGCGTCCGCCCATCCCTGTGGCATGAAATACTGCAACTTCGTATCCGCGCGCCTCAAGCGCTGGCTTCAACGGAATTACATACTTCAATGCCGAGGTGCCCAGCGACATCATCCCAATCAAGGGTTTATCGGGATCTGGCATCTGCACCGCGCGTGCAGCCCCCAATACCGCGCCCGCTGCTTGGCTAAGGGACGCTTTGCAGACGGAATTGAGGCCATATAGGCCACCCGCCCACAAGATCATCTGCGTGTCTGCAGCCAGTCGTTCGGCTGGGATAAGCGGTGAGAACGATACCGTCGACACGATGTATTTAGGCACACCCAGCGGCAGCGCAGAACAGACATCAAGGGCCAAATCGGTACCCATAGTGCCGCCCAACACGATTATTCCATCAAAGCGACCTTCGGCGAACAGGCGTGCTGCCAACAGCGATGCACCTTTGGCCATAATTTGCATCGCGTGATTTTCATCACCTGATGCGATTGCAGCATCGATAGAACTGCCGCCCTCTTTTGCGACGACGTGTTTAGAATAATCTGTTGGTGCAGATGGATCTCCCAATACAGAGACATCCATCGTTGCGACCTGCCCGCCTTGGTCCTTTATGACGCCAGCAAGGAACCCCAGCTCATCATCTTTGGTGTCATAGGTCCCGATCACCAGAATAGTTTTATCTGTCATCGTCCCGCCCCCTACAGCTTGATCCATGCCGTTTTCAAATTGATGTACTTTTCAATAGCATGCAGCGATTTGTCAGAACCGTTGCCCGATTGGCCAACACCGCCAAGAGGCACAGTACCATCTGCGCCACCGTAAGTGTTCACGTGCATCACGCCCGTGCGCACACTGCGAACCATGCGATGTGCGCGGCTGAGGTTCGAGGTCCAAACAGCACCCGCCAATCCATAAACTGTCGCATTGGCGATGCGAACCGCTTCATCATCCGTCGTAAATGGCGTTACGCCTAAAACAGGCCCAAAGACTTCTTTTTGGGTCAACGTCGCCTCTGGTGTCACGCCCGTAACAATCGTTGGTGCCATGTAATAGCCACCTGTTTCTTGCAAAATGCGTTGACCACCAAGGACGATCTCGCCCCCCTCGCTGACTGCCGTATCTACAAATCCAAGATTTTGCTTAAGCTGGACTTCGGAATTAACCGCGCCAATTGCTGTAGACATGTCAAGCGGATCACCCACGCGCATCATACTTGTGGCTTTGGCCACGGCAGCGACAAAGTCATCATGGATAGTTGCTTCGACCAGCAGACGCGAGCCCGCAACGCAAACTTGTCCGGCGTTGCGAAAGATTCCACCTGCAGCGACCTTTGCAGCCTCGTCCAAATTCGGGGTATCCGCAAAAATGATGTTGGGAGATTTCCCACCCAGCTCAAGGTAAACCCGCTTCATATTGGACCGCGCCGCGTATTCCATCAGACGACGCCCCGTGCCCCCCGATCCGGTAAACACCAACACATCAATGTCCATGGAAAGACCCATAGCCTCGCCAACAACCGCGCCTTCTCCAGTGACGGCATTCAATACGCCAGCAGGCAATCCCGCATCATGCGCGAGGTCGCACATGCGCATCAACGATAGCGATGCCGTCTCAGCCGGTTTTAGTACAACCGAATTGCCCATTGCCAACGCAGGACCCAGTTTCCAAGCGCCAATCATCATCGGGAAATTCCACGGGATTATTGCGCCAACGACGCCAACTGGTTCCTTGTGAATCATGCCCAAAACATCTGAAGATGTGGGTGCAATCTCGCCGTAGATCTTGTCCAATGCTTCAGCGTAATAGCGGATGGTACCCGCGGCTGATCCCGGCTCTGCCTTGATCGCCATGTTGATTTCGGTGCCATTGTCGCGCACACCCAAGACCGCCAATTCAAGCGCATTTGCTTCAATCAGATCCGCCCATTTCATCAAGACCTTTTTACGCGCGGCTGGTGATTGCCCCGCCCAGCGACCGTTTTCGAAAGCCGCGCGCGCAGAGGTGATCGCCGCCTGCATGTCAGCGACAGTGCCTTTGGCTGTTGTAGTGAAAACCTGTCCGTCGATCGGTGACACGATATCCATCGTGCCGCCATCTGACGCCGCGACATGTTTGCCCTCAATCAAGTGCGAAAAGGCCGGAACGGGTTGCGCACGAAGCGCGTCAATTTGGGTCTGGTCCATGGGGCTACCTTGTTTGGCTGTCGTGTAAATCGTGATCTTCGGGGCCCTGTTGTGCACGATATTCCTTAATCAAGGTGCGAAGGTGCACCGCAAGAACCAGAACAATTATCGCAAACAGGATGAACGAAATCGGACGGTCAATCATATCGAAAGGCGTCTTAAGACGTGGCATCGCAGAGCGGAGTTTGATCTCCATGATCCCTCCAAGAACCATGCCAAGGATGATCGGAACAATCGGCAAATTCAAGCGTTTTAGGATAAGCCCAAGCACGCCAAAAGCTGCTGAAATCATACAGTCCGTCAAAGAATTACGCAGCGAATAAACCCCAACAAACGACAAGATCAAGATCATCACGCCCAAGAATCGCGTTGGAACGCGAATGATCTTGGTCAATAGGTTCGTTGAAAACAGCAAAAAGATCATGACGATGACATTCAGCAGGATCAGTGCGAAATACAGGCCATACACAAGATCAATATTGTTTTGAAACAGCTGCGGCCCGGGGATCACGTTGTGCACGTAAAACACGGACAACATCATCGCCGTCAGCGCCTCACCCGGAATGCCCAATGCCAAAAGCGGGATCATAGCAGCAGCTGGCACGGCGTTGTTAGCGGCCTCGGATGCGATCAAACCCTCCGGACTGCCTTTGCCAAATAGTTCAGGGTTCTTAGACGTTTTCTGCGCGTAGGTGTAAGACATGAATTGTGCTGTAAACTCACCCGTACCGGGGATCATTCCAAGGACCACGCCGAAAGCGGATGCGACCGTTGCGACACGTTTGTGTTTCATCAACTCTTTGATGCCAGACGTCATTTTTCCTTGAACTGATTTTGCATCGGGAACGTTGTCGGGTGCCGTCAAAAGGAAGAACGCTTGGCTCAGCGCGAACAGTCCCAACACCACTACGATCAGGTTAATACCCGAACTCAGGAACGAATATCCGAAGGTGTAACGCTGCGTATATGTGACAGCATCAAGTCCGACAGTTTGCAGAAAAATACCAAACATAGCGAGAACCCCCGCGGCAAAAATTTGCCCGCGATGAGCCAGTACAACCAGTATAATCCCAAGGAGAGCTGCTAGGAAAATCTCACGCGAACCGAACATTGGAGCAATAAGAGCAAGGACAGGTGACAATAAAATCAAACAGCCAATACCAAAAATTCCACCCCAGAACGACGCGCTATAAGCTAGAGAAAGGGCGCGGTGCCCCTCTCCTTTCTGGGTCATAGGATAGCCGTCATAAGACGTCAGCGCATTCACCGCCGTCCCGGGTGTATTGATCAAAATCGCGGGTATCGCACCGCCATACATAGACGATCCGTAGATCCCCAAAAGCATGGTCAACCCGACAATCGGATCAAGAGAGAACGTGGCAGGCAATAAGATTGCAATGGCAACCGCAGGGCCAACGCCCGGGATTGCCCCAATAATAACCCCACCGATTGAGCCTACAAATAGCGCGAGAACAACGTCCCACCGCGCCAACATTTCAAGGCCTGCGTATAAGTTTTCCATCGCGATATCCGATCAAAAATATGTAAGCATGAATTGGCGCAAGCCATCGGGCAATGTCTCATAGATTAAACCCGAAGGCAGGTTCACCTTCAACACAGCTTTGAACAGCACGACAATCACGATCGAGCTGAGGATGGCGGCGCTCAACATACGGACACTGCGATATCCAGCGCGCAACGAAAGCGCCACTGCAAACAAGACCGTTGTTGGAAGATAACCACCATATGGAACCGACGCAGCATAGGCGATGAACCACCCCGCATACTCAAAGGCTGCGAGCCATGACAACACCTCGCGCCAACGCCCCTCGATACGTTCAGACAACGCAGAGCCAAGAAGATGAAACGCGGCAAAAACGGTCATAAGACCCAAAGAAACAGCTGGCCAAAAACGCGGCTGCGCGAAAAGTTTCCCGCCACTCTTATAAGCCGTTTGATCACCAATCTGTAACAACATGAAAATCGAAAAAATCAGAATGAGCCATGCGAAAACGATATCCCCAGGTCGGCGGTACCGCTTGAACAAAGATTGCAGCGTTTTGACGCGCGACATGGCAACCACCCCCGATTGGCAAAATAGAAAAGGTCGGGCAACCCAAAGCTGCCCGACCTAGAGACGTTTAATTATTCAGCAAGCAATGCTTCGATACCGGCAAGCGTCTCGATGTCAGTCGCGATTTGCGCCTTAACTTCGTCTGCGGACTGCCAGTAAACCAGCGCGCCTGTTTCAGCAGCCAAAGCCTGTGCACGATCAGACATCATAGTTTTCTCAGCTACGGCAATAATCTTGTCTTGGGCATCTTGCGGCGTGCCAGCAAGGACAAACAAGCCGTTCCACAAAGCAACATCAAGGTTTGGCGCAAGTTCAGCAACCGTCGGCGTGTCAGGCGTCAGCGAAATACGCTCGGACCCGATAGACGCCAGAACCTTAACATCATCCAAGCATGGCAAGATCAGCTGCAATGTCGTGTTGATCACATCAACGTCGCCAGACGCCAACGTGTTACAATCAAGTGCATCAAATGCTGCGTCAGACGCATAGGAAAAGCCCATTTCCTTTGCCAGACCCAAAGTCACCTGCGTCGGAACAAGTGGCGCACCAAAGTGGCCCAGTGCAACCTCGTTGTCAGCGGCATGTGCCGCCAATCCAGCCATGTCATCATAAGGTGCGCCTGCACCCGTCGCGATCACAAAAGGATATGTTAGGAAATTACCAAGCGGCACAAACGGATCAGGGTTCAGTTCAGGAATACCAATCTGCGGACCAACGACTGGAATCGCAATGAGGAACGAACCGATTGTGTAACCGTCAGCTGGTGCATTCGTGACTTCAATCGCACCAGGGAATGGGCCACCGCCGCCACCCGGCTTGTTCACAACAGCCGTTGGAACACCGTAGGCTTCGGAAAAGTCCTCAGCGATCATGCGTGTCAGCACGTCTTCCAGATCACCCGGAGGCCACGGAACAACAAACTCAACTGGTTTCTCTGGGTATTCCGCCTGTGCGGCCCCTGTCATCGCGGCCATCGCTAGCGCCATGGCTGTCACTGATTTCACAAACTTGGACATTTCTCTCTCCCTATTATCGGTTCATATAATGAACCATTGTTCTAGAAAAAAGGTTGCCTTGTTAATTAACCTGTGTCAAACTTTTTATGAAGTTAACTGGAAAGGTCCCCCTCATTTGTCATCCGCAGCGAAAACCCTTGAGCTACTGACGTATTTTTCGACCACTTGGCCAGAAATCGGATTGTCGCAGCTGTGCAAGATGGCAAAGCGCGACAAGGCAACGACATACCGTCATCTGCAAGCGCTTGAGGAAACAGGACTTATTGAGCAAAATCCAATGACAAAGCAATATCGTCTTGGGCCTGCGACATTACAATTGGCGCAGACACGCGAAGCCACCGTTCCACGAAAACTAGGCGTCCAAGCACCCCTTTTCGAACTGTCCAATGCCACGGGTGAAACATCTCACGTCACAGTTTTATCGGGAACGATCGTATACGAACTTGCCTCTTGCGATTCGCCAAAGCATGGGACCCGCGCGATTATCGATATTGAAACATTCCCACTGCATGCAACTGCATCTGGCCTGTGCGCACTGGCCTTTGGACCAGAAAAATTGGTGGAAGTCGCTTTGGGCAATTTACACCGATTCACGACCAACACAGCAACTACACCGCAAGACCTTAACGCGGCAATCCAATCAGCCCGCAGCACTGGATTTGGCCGTGCCAACCGCAGCTATGAGGATGAAATACAGGGTTTGTCAGCGCCAGTATATGATCAAACTGGCCACTTGGCAGGCGCTGTCTCGGTCGCAAGTGTCGCGGCACGGTACACGCCAGAACTTGAACATATCATTCAAAACGAACTTGTTGTTGCAGCCCGACAAATCAGCAAAAATTGGGGCGGAACAGTCCCATCCAACATCGAAGCCCTTTGGGCGAAATCGCTCACGACCGCAAATGTATTGGAAACCGCCTCATGAAAGATTCAAACTTTCTTAAAGAACACAACGGCCGCCTGATGTGGCACCCAATGACATCCCCACAAGACAGCATCGACAACCCACCAAAGATCATTACTGGTTCCGACGGTGTGACCATTACAGACGTTGACGGGCACTCTGCTGTCGACGGCGTCGGCGGTCTGTGGAACGTAAATCTAGGTTACTCCTGCCAACCAGTGAAAGACGCCATGACTGCGCAGCTGGATAAGCTGCCTTACTATTCCACATTTCGTGGCACATCCAATGACGTTGCGATTGAGCTGTCATATGAGTTGAACAAATTCTTTGAACCCGATGGAATGAGCCGTGCGTTCTTTACCTCCGGTGGGTCTGACAGTGTGGAAACTGCGCTGCGCCTTGCGCGCCAGTATCACAAACTGCGCGGCGAAGCGGGTCGCACCAAATTCTTGAGCCTGAAGAAGGGCTATCACGGAACCCATATCGGTGGCGCATCCGTCAACGGTAACGCCAATTTCCGCACAGCTTATGAGCCATTGTTGCCGGGTTGCTTCCACATTCCAACACCATATACCTATCGCAATCCGTTCAATGAAACTGATCCTGAGAAACTGGCGCAACTCTGCGTTCAGGCCCTTGAAGACGAGATTGCCTTTCAAGGTGCTGGCACAATTGCTGCGATGGTTATGGAACCGATCCTTGGTGCCGGCGGTGTCATTCCACCTCACAAATCCTTTGCCCCAATGGTACAGGAAATCTGTAACCGCAACGGCATCCTATTGATCACAGATGAGGTGATTACCGCCTACGGACGCACTGGTGCATGGTCAGGTGCCCGTCTCTGGGGCATTCAGCCAGACATGATGTGCACGGCCAAGGCCATCACGAATGGCTACTTCCCATTTGGGGCCTTGATGTTGGGGCACCGCATGGTTGAAGTGTTTGAAAACAACCCAGATGCAAAAATCGGCCACGGGTACACATATTCGGGCCATCCCGTTGGTGCCGCCGCCGCGCTTGCCTGCCTTGTCGAAACAAAGCGCCTCAATGTCATTGAAAACGCAGCAGCGCGTGGTGACCAATTGTTCGCAGGGTGCCAGGCCTTGATGGAAAAATACGACATCATCGGTGACGTGCGTGGTGGACATGGTTTGATGACAGCCATCGAAATGGTGTCAGATCGCACAAGCAGAAAACCGATCGACGCAGCCACGGCCAGCACCGTGCAAGAGGTCGCATATCAAAACGGCGCAATGGTACGTGTCTCTGGTCCGAACCTGATCTTGTCGCCGCCTTTGGTCGTGACGCAAAACGATTGTAACATCCTTCTGTCGGCCATCGACGCCGGATTTGCAGCCACATAAGGAACGACAATGTCTGATAACTATGTGGCCCTTTTAGGCACCAAGGGCGGGCCCTCAATCCGCCCCGGATCGTCAATGCCAACCTCGAACCTGTTCGTGATGAATGGACAACACGTGGTGGTAGATTGTGCCCTTGGCGTCACCCGTGGCTTGGTGGATCAGGGGATAAACCTGAAAAACCTATCCACGATCTTTATCAGCCACCTACATTCTGATCACTATCTTGAGTTGGGGCCACTGATCCACACCGCGTGGTGTTCGGGGCTCACAACCATGGTCGATATCTATGGACCTGCGGGACTGCAGGAGTATTGGGATGGGTTTGTCTTGTCGATGAAGGCAGACATCGACCTGCGCATTGACGACGACGGCCGCGATGATCTGCGTGACTTTATCCGCGTCCATGTCATCGACGAAGGCAGCGTTTTAGAACGTGACGGCCTCACCATTTCAGCCATCCGTACACAGCATCCACCCCTGATCGACTGCTTCGCGTTTTCCTTTAAAACAGCCGACCATCACGCCGTGTTCTCGGGTGACACCACCCCCATCAAAGCATTGGAAGATTTCGCACGGGGTGCCGATCTGCTGATCCATGAGGCAATGCTAGAAAGTGCCCTGCCGTCATTAATGGAACGCATTGGAAACGGCAGTGACAAGCTGATGGCGCATTGGTTGCGTTCGCACACCTTTGCCCATGATGCCGCCAAAACCGCGACCAACGCAGGGGTGAAACGTTTGGCACTGTCCCACCTTATTCCCTCCGATGATCCCACCTACAGCTCTCAGGATTGGCAAGACGCCTGCGCGGGTCACTGGGACGGCGAACTGATTGTTGGCTACGACGGCGTAAAGATCCAACTATGACCTGAACCACCGCCAAATTGAATGCGAATCGCGCCCGATTTACCAAAACTGCGAAACGCCTCGCCACAGCTTACTTGGCAAAATGATGCATCAGCAGTTCACATGGTGTGTTGGACAGGGCATTGTATTTATTAACATGTGCACTAATTGACGTTTTAAGTCAGTCACGTTGCGAGACAAAGGGAGAGACTTAAGATGCAGTTTCATTTGAATGGGTTCAAACCGGGCAACTATCAGGTTCCTGATGCAGCGCGAAAAGCCTATCCAAACCCTCCCATAAAAGACTTGCCTCAAGAAGTGGACGTTTTGATCGTTGGCACCGGGCCCGCCGGTCTCACCATGGCGCGCCAAATGTCAGAGTTTTCCGATATAAAGACCTGCATTGTGGATATGGCACCTGGACCATTGTTGTTTGGGCGCGCCGATGGCATTTCTTGCCGTACGATTGAGATCATGGAAGCCTTCAACAGCAGCGAAATGGTGGTTAAAGAAACCTATCATTTGAAACAAAACACGTTCTGGGAACCAGACGCCGCAAACCCCGAAAATATCAAACGTACCGAAAAGATTACTGATGCAAGGGCCGGCTTGTCCGAGTTCACACATGGCATTGTAAATCAGGCGCGCCTGCACGAGCTGTTGATTGACGGCATGGCGAATTCAATCACCAACCTACACCCCCATTACAGCCGTGAACTGGTCGATATGCAGATTGACGAAAGTCTCACACAAAATCTGGAAGCTCACCCCATCACTGCGACATTCAAACGGGTCGACGACGCTGGCAACGCTAAAACGGAAACAGTAAAAGCGCGCTTCGCCGTCGGCAGCGATGGAGGCAGAAGCCGCGTTCGCAAAAGTTTGAACATATCGCTCGAAGGCGATACCGCCAATAAAGCCTGGGGGGTGATGGACATTCTTCTCAACACAGATTTCCCAGATATCCGTGTCAAAAGCTTTATCCAATCCAAAGACCACGGAGCCGTGATGACAATCCCGCGCGAGGGTGGATACCTGTGCAGGTTCTATGTCGAGCTGGATATGATTGACAAAGACAGCCGCGCAACAGACCTCAAACTGACAGAACACAACCTAATTGCAAAAGCGCAAAAGATTTTCCACCCCTATACGCTGGATGTAAAAGAAGTGGCGTGGTGGTCTATTTATTCGGTCGGACAACGCCTTGCTGAACGGTTTGACGACCGTCCAACTGGAAGCGCGGACAACATCATTCCACGTGCGTTTGTATCCGGTGACGCCTGCCACACCCACAGCCCCAAAGGCGGCTGGGGCTTAAATACCTCGCTGCCCGATACCTTCAATTTGGGTTGGAAAATGGCGGCAGTTCTACAAGGCAAAAGCGATCCCAAGTTGCTCAGCACCTACGGCACCGAACGCCGCAAAGTCGCACAACAGCTCATCAATGCTGACAAAGAACTGTCGAAACTGGTTGCAACCCGACCAACCACAGGCGACCATTCAGATGGAGCCAAGGTCGACACGGCCAAGATCGAAGCATTTATGAAGCGTCAAAGTGGGTTTGTAAGCGGAACCTCTATCGAATATTTTCCGTCCTACATTTGCACAGGACAAGAAAACCAACACTTGGCCCCTGGTTACAAAATCGGGCAACGGTTCCATTCGGCAGAGGCAACACGAGTGGCGGACGGCAGATCGCAACATCTCGGCCACCTGGTCAAGGCAGACGGGCGCTGGCGCATCTTTGTCTTTGGCGGTGCCGAAGACCCGACAAAAACGTCGTCCAGCGCATACAAACTCATCGATTTTCTAGCAAACGATGCGTCTTCGCCCATACTCAAATACACGCCGAAGGGCGCAGATATTGATGCGGTCATCGATACATACGCCGTCTTCCAGCAACAGGATTTATCGATGCACGATCTGCACGGCTATCTCTGGCCAGCAAAAGGAAAATACGAACTGCGAGATTATGAAAAAGTGTTCCACGCCCAAACTGGGAACGACATTTACGACCTTCGCGGCATCGACCGCAATCAAGGCTGCGTTGTGATTGTTCGACCTGACCAGCACATCGCGTCGATCTTGCCAGTTGCAGCACACGCCGATCTTTCAAACTTCTTTGATGAATTCATGATTTAGTACAAAATGCCTCCACCATGACCATTGATGTCGCGCATATCATTTTCTCAACACAGGGCCGTCATCCAATTTCATGACCTCCAGTTCCGCGTAATTTGATTTGCCATAAAAAAGGTCAGGCCCGCAGGCCTGACCATAAAGTTGATACCAACAGGGAGTTGATTACTGAATAGATACGGCGCAAACCCTGCGCTGGATCACCGCGATATGCGTATTCAATAGATTGGGTGGACCAATAGTACCCCCCACAAAAGACGTGTTTTAAAAGCCCACAAAGAACGCGTAGCCAACTGGCGCACCGACAATCATGAAAGCAATCAATAGAATGGATAGGGACAAGCCCTTGAATGTTACATAGCCGTTGTTGTCTGTCATGTTTTCACCTCAATAAAACTGGGATCAACGAATGTTGATTTCGTACTAGATACGGTGTGAATTCTCGATTGGATCACAGTAATTGTTGAAAGATTTCTTGTTCAAACCACTTGCCAAAACCCACTTAAACATCACCTATAAAAAGCATACCAACAAAGGAGTTCAACATGGCTGAATGTGGATGTGGGCGCAGCCCAACAGGTAACTGCATCGGGTGGCACAACCTGACAGAAGAACAATACAAAGAGAAAAAAGCGGCTTACGAAGCCAAACAAGCTGCTAAGTAACTTGACCGTAAATACGTTGGGGGGCCGCGTGTGCAACGCCGTGCGGCCTTACCAGACCTATATGACTTTGTAGGTATTGTTGCCTTTTGAATTACATTTTGGGCACACGTGGCGTTGCCTTACGTCATGGGTTGTCGCATCTTCGCCGACGACAAAAATTAGGTTCGCCACCTCTAGCACCGCGTGATGCTTACAAGCGCCGCACGTGATGCTGATCTTGCTGTTTGCAATTGTTCCTAATTTTATCACGTTACAGACCGCCAAGCGACACAACATGATCAGCCTTCAAAGACCTTTGAACGGTGCGCTTAGCATTCGGGATATCATTGCCCTGCGCACGTTTCACAGCGCCGTCATGATCATACCCATTGTCCAACCAACGCTGAACCAATCGCGCTTCTAGAATTTCTAATGGCACATCCAAAAATACGCTGGAATCCCAGCACTTGGCTAAATCGCGCCATGGTGCCTCGTCCAGCAACAGATAGTTCCCCTCCACCAGGATTGTCTCATCCGTGGCCAAAACTGTGCCGCCCTGTTCAACGACACAATCCTTGCCCCGATCAAAGGTTGGGAAATCAACTTCGTCTTGCTTGGCCAAGGACCGCACAATCGTGAGAAAACCAGCAACATCAAACGTCTCAGGCGCACCTTTGCATGACAGTAAATCATGGCGTGAAAGGTCATCGTTGTCGCGGTGGAACCCGTCCATCGGAACAATGCAAGAATTGGGGATTTCAGCCGATAGCGTTTCAGCCAGCGTTGATTTTCCACTCGCTGGTGCACCAACAATTGCAATGATCCTTCTGCCACCGCGCAATGGTACTGCGGCTATCGCTTCAATTAGGTTCTTGAGATCGCTCATTTGCCAACAGCCTTTCTAGGGCCGCCTTTGGCCCGAGCTATTTAGAAACCATAGCCCTTAGCGTTGCGCAAACAATGCCCCCGACAAACAAATAGGGCGTGAAACGAAATTATCGCCTCACCCCCCACTAAATCTCAAATGCGGTTGGGTGTTACTCTAGCTCAACCATCAGGTCTTTGGCGTCGATCTGGCTGCCCGCGTTCACATGGATCGCTCTCACAACCGCATCGCGTTCTGCGTGGATACCTGTTTCCATCTTCATCGCTTCGATGGTCAGCAACAGATCACCCTCTTTGACTTCTTTACCAGCGGTCGCAGCAATCGTCGCCACAACACCCGGCATAGGCGCACCAATGTGGTTGGCATTGCCAGCTTCCGCTTTTGGACGGGTAATCTTTTCAGACGCTGCCAAACGGTTCATCACGCGAATGGTGCGCGGCTGGCCGTTCAGTTCAAAAAACACCTTAACGCCGCCATCTTCAGATACTTCAGACACAGCCTGCATGCGGATCTCAAGCGTTTTACCTGGATCGATTTCAGCGCTGATTTCTTCGCCTGGGTTCATACCGTAAAAGAAAGTCGACGTTGGCAGTGTGCGCACAGGACCATAAGTGCGGTGTCGGCCCATGTAATCTAAGAACACTTTTGGATACATCAGGTAACCGTTCAAATCCTCATCATCGACGCGGCGACCATCCAATTGTTTGGACAAGTCTTTGCGCGTCGCCTCGAGGTCAACAGGAGCCAACATTGCGCCCGGACGATCCGTAGATGCCGCCTCGCCTTTCAAGATCTTCTTCTGGATGTCAGCAGGCCAGCCACCCGGAGGTTGACCCAAAGAGCCCTTCATCATGTCCACAACAGAGTCAGGGAACACAACGTCCGTTGCAGGGTCTTCAACCTGCGTACGGGTTAGGTTTTGGCTGACCATCATCAACGCCATGTCACCCACAACTTTGGAAGACGGGGTCACTTTAACGATGTCACCAAACATTTGGTTCACGTCCGCATAGGTCTGCGCCACCTCATGCCAGCGTTCTTCCAATCCCAAAGAACGCGCCTGCGCCTTAAGGTTGGTGAACTGACCACCGGGCATCTCGTGCAAGTACACCTCGGACGCTGGGGCCTGAAGACCGGATTCAAACGCAGTGTAGTGACCACGCACCTGCTCAAAGTAATTGCTGATTTCGCGGATCGCTTTGACGTCTAGTCCTGTATCACGATCGGTGCCTTTCAGCGCCTCAACAATTGAACCCAGTGTTGGCTGGGACGTGTTGCCAGAAAATGCATCCATTGCCGCATCAACAACATCAACGCCCGCCTCAGAAACAGCCAGAACCGTTGCAATCGCGGCACCAGAGGTATCGTGCGTGTGAAAGTGGATCGGAAGATTAGTTTCTTCTTTCAGCGCTTTAACCAGCGCACGGCCCGCCGCAGGCTTCAACAAACCAGCCATGTCTTTCAGACCCAGAACATGTGCGCCAGCGGCTTCAAGTTCCTTGGCCATACCGACATAGTATTTCAGGTCATACTTATCACGCGCAGGATCAAGCAGATCACCCGTGTAACAAATGGTGCCCTCAATCACTTTGCCCGATTTGCCAACGGCATCCATAGCAACGCGCATGTTTTCAACCCAGTTCAGGCTGTCGAACACGCGGAACACATCCACACCACTGTCGGCCGCTTGGGCGACAAATGATTGCACCACGTTGTCTGGGTAGTTCGTATAGCCAACACCGTTAGAGGCACGCAGCAACATTTGCGTCATAATGTTCGGCATCGCCGCACGAATGTCGCGCAAACGTTGCCATGGGCATTCCTGCAAGAAACGATACGCCACATCAAACGTCGCACCACCCCAGCACTCAACACTGAACAACTGGTTCATTTTGGCAGCATATGCAGGTGCAACATTGACCATGTCGATAGAACGCATACGGGTCGCCAACAAAGACTGGTGCCCGTCACGCATCGTTGTATCCGTGATCAACAATTGCGACTGATCGCGCATCCAGTTGGCCACAGCCTCTGGGCCTTGTTGGACCAAAATTTGGCGGGTGCCGTCAGCAACATCAGTGGTTGGTTTCACTGGCGGTTTCGGCAGCTTCACCTCAGTCGACGGCTTGGCACGGCCAACTGTTTCAGGGTGCCCGTTCACCGTAATATCGGCAATATATGTCAACAATTTCGTCGCGCGGTCACGGCGTGCTTTAAAATCAAACAGGCTTGGTGTCTCGTCGATGAACTTGGTGTGGTATTCATTGTTCAAGAAGACAGGGTGTTTCAGCAGGTTTTCCACAAACGCAATATTGGTAGACACACCGCGAATACGGAACTCGCGCAACGCGCGGTCCATACGTGCAATCGCCATTTCAGGCGTGGCTGCGCGTGCCGTCACTTTGGTCAACAAGCTGTCGTAGAAACGAGTGATCACCGCTCCAGAATAGGCAGTACCACCATCAAGACGGATGCCCGGACCAGTGGCCGAACGATACATCTGGATGCGACCGTAATCAGGGATAAAGTTGTTTTGCGGATCTTCAGTTGTCACGCGGCACTGCAAAGCGTGGCCATCCAACTTAACATCTGCTTGGGACGCACAGCCTGTGGCCTCAGCCAATGTTTTGCCTTCAGCGATCAGAATTTGTGAACGCACGATATCAATTCCTGTAACCTCTTCGGTCACGGTGTGCTCAACTTGAACACGTGGATTTACTTCGATGAAGTAGAATTCACCGTCATCCATATCCATCAGGAATTCGACAGTACCCGCACATTCATAATTCACATGCTTACAAATTTTGCGGCCAAGTTCGCAGATTTTTTCACGCTGTTCTTCGGACAGATAAGGGGCCGGTGCGCGTTCAACCACTTTTTGGTTGCGGCGTTGTACAGAACAATCGCGTTCCCAAAGGTGGTAAATCTCGCCGTGGCTATCCCCAAGGATTTGCACCTCAACGTGGCGAGCCTTCATAATCATCCGTTCCAGATAACCCTCACCGTTGCCAAACGCAGATTCGGCTTCGCGACGACCTTCCAGAACTTTTTCTTCCAGTTCTTCTTCATTCATGATGGCGCGCATTCCGCGACCACCACCACCCCATGACGCCTTCAACATCAAAGGATAACCAACTTCAGCCGCCTGCTTTTTAACAAGGGCCATGTCCTCGCCCAGAACTTCAGTCGCTGGAATGACTGGAACACCAGACTCAACAGCAACATCACGAGCAGATGCTTTATCGCCCAATTGGCGCATGGTTGCGGCCTTAGGGCCAATGAACGTGATACCAGCATCAGTACAGGCATCTACGAATTCTGGGTTTTCTGACAACAAGCCATAGCCTGGGTGAATCGCATCTGCGCCAGACATTTTGGCCACGCGGATGATTTCCTCGACGGACAGATATGCCGCAACTGGGCCCATGCCTTCACCAATGCGATACGCTTCATCAGCTTTGAAACGGTGTAAGCCCAATTTGTCTTCTTCAGCAAAAACCGCAACGGTCTTTTTGCCCATCTCATTGGCAGCACGCATAATCCGAATGGCGATCTCACCACGGTTGGCAATTAGGATTTTTTCGAAGTTGGCCATGTAAGTAGTCCCAGCTTTTTAGTTTGTTGCTTGATCAGTTTTGCAGCGCAGTAAGAGGCGACCTGATCAAACTTTGCATTGTCCACCACAGGTGGCGAGTAATCGGTAGTTATTATTCGTGATCCATTTATTTCATGATGGCTCAAACCAAGCGTTCAACTCGCTCTGTCCTTGGCTTGCGCAATTTCCCTGCGCCAGCAACACGTTCCGAGCACCGCTCAAATTCGCAAATATTGATAGAAACGAAATGGTGTCGTCTTCCCGTCATTTTAATTTAGCGGACAAACAACACGGAGGAGTCAGATTGTCAAACAAATGGCCTGAAAATAGCCCGAAAATTAGGGGAAATGCCTATTTTTTGGGCACACTGGTGTCATCCGTCACAACGGTGTATTCCTTTCTCAAGCAACAATTCTGGATCGATATGACCCACGACAACTCTGCCGCCGCCATCACCAAGATCGGTGAACGTGTTCTAAACATCGAAGCTGATGCGATCTCGCAAATGGCCAAAGGTATGCCCGCAGACTTTGCAGCCGCCGCACAGCTTATCCTTGGGCTTGAGGGCCGTGTGATCGTTGCTGGCATCGGTAAATCAGGCCACATCGGGCGCAAAATTTCAGCCACCTTGGCATCCACAGGCACCCCATCTGATTTCTTGCACGCGTCCGAAGCAAGTCACGGCGATCTGGGCATGGTCACGCAAGGTGACGTTTGTATTCTTATCTCAAACTCTGGCGAAACGTCAGAACTGGGCGACCTTATTCGCTATACACGCAGGTTTTCGATTCCCTTGATCGGCATATCCTCCAACCCTGACAGCACATTGATGCAAGCCGCCGACTATTTGCTTACGCTACCCAAATTGCCAGAGGCCTGTGCCATTGGCATGGCCCCAACGACATCCACAACACTGACTTTGGCCTTGGGCGATGCACTAGCCGTTGCGGTGATGGAACTGCGTGGGTTCAATTCCGAAGACTTCCTCAAATTTCACCCAGGTGGCAAACTTGGTGCACAACTGGCACGGGTCTCTGACCTTATGCATGCTGGCGACGCCCTACCTTTGGTCGGTGCAGACATGCCCATGAGCGATGTCTTGATCACGATGACCTCAAAGGGATTCGGAATTGCAGCCACCACCCGCGAGGATGGTCGCCTGAACGGCGTCATCACAGATGGGGATTTACGGCGCAACATGGGGAACCTGATGGCGATGAAAGCTGGCGAAATCGCCAACCCATCCCCCGTAACCGTTACACCAGACCTATTTGCGGCCCAAGCGCTTGCGCTGCTCAATGACCGCAAAATCGGTGCCTTGATGGTTGTCGATGATCACGGAAAACCTGTGGGCGTTCTACAAATCCACGATCTTCTGCGTGCGGGTGTCGCTTAACCGTTTTCGCGCAGCCACTGCATGATCGCTGGACGCACCGACATATCACCGCGATGACGCGCATCAAAGATTACCTTGCGCACCTCTTCTAAGCTGGAGCGACGCAACAGGCTTTTGACCGGACCAATAGAAGCTGGGCGCATCGACAGACGGCGCAGGCCAATTGCGGCCAAACACAGCGCTTCAACAGGACGACCGGCGTCCTCACCACAGAATGAAACAGGGGTGCTGGTCTGATCACAACGTTCAACGATTTGCTCCAAAAAGCTAAGGAAGCTGACGTTCAAAGTGTCATAGCGTTTGCGCACACGTTCATTCTCACGGTCCGCCGCAAAGAAGAATTGCTTCAGGTCATTGCCACCAATCGAAATAAAATCGACTTCTTGGAAGAACTTGCGCGGCGCAAAGCCAAGGCTTGGGGTTTCCAACATCGCACCAATCTTGATGCTTTCTGGTAAAACATGCCCCAACTTAGCTTCACGTGCCAAAGTGCGGTCCACCTCTGCACGGGCCTGCGTGTATTCTTCGTATTGTGCGACAAAGGGGAACATCACCGTCAAAGGACGGCCATTCGCCGCGCGGATCAACGCCTGCAACTGCATCCGCATGATACCCGGTTTATCCAGCGCCACACGAATAGCACGCCAACCCAATGCAGGATTGGGTTCATCGTTGGGCTTCATGTAAGGCAGCACCTTATCGGACCCAATATCAAGGGTACGAAACACAACATCTTTGCCCGGTGCAGCGTCCAAAACGCGGCCATAAAAGGCACTTAACTCAGAGCGTGTCGGCATACGTGAGCGGACCAAGAACTGAAGTTCGGTACGAAACAGGCCAACGCCCTCAGCACCGGAATGTTCAAGGGATGGCAGGTCAGCCATCAAACCTGCGTTCATATGCATTTCGATCAGCGACCCACATTTGGTCATCGCAGGTTTGTCACGGATCGACGCATAGCGTTGCTGCGCCTCGGCCTCCATCGCGATTTTGTCACGGAACGCTGAAACCACAGTTTCATCTGGGCGCAGGTGAACAATACCTTGTTCACCGTCCAACATCACATGATCGCCGTTCAAGGCTTCGGTGGTGATGCGGTCCACATGCACGATCAATGGAATCGCCAATGCACGCGCAACAATAGCAGCGTGACTGCCCACAGATCCCTTTTCTAGGATGATACCCTTGAGGGAACGGCCATATTCCAACAACTCAGCAGGGCCAATATTGCTGGCAACAAGGATCGGATCAGCTGGCATTTCAGCGCCAGTGTTCTGGCCCTGCCCTGTCAAAATTCGTAACATACGATTAGATAGATCGTCCAAATCGCTCAGACGTTCCCGCAAATAACTGTCACTGACCTGCCCCATGCGTGCCCGGGCAATGGATTGTTCTTTTTCGACAGCGGCTTCGGCACTCAGACCACGACCGATGTCTTCTTGCATCCGACGCATCCAGCCCTTGGAATTGGCAAACATGCGGTAGGCTTCAAGCACTTGGCGCTGTTCGCCGTCCACGGCCATTTCCATCATCTTATCAACACCGACACGCAGCTCTTCAACGGCCTCAGACAGGCGTTCAAGTTCGCGGTGCGGATCATCCGCAATGGGGTTCGTCACGACAACGCGCGGTTCGTGCAGCCAGATATGCCCCTCGGCAACACCTTCTTGGGCAACGGTGCCGCGCAACATGGACGGTTGAGAATGGCGAGCCAGCATGGCTGAACCTTCGCCACCAACAAAGGCACCCAGTTCGGTCATTTCTGCCAGAACCATCGCCACAACTTCGAGCGCATAAATTTCGTCAGCGGTGTAGGCGCGTGCGTCTTTGGACTGCACAACCAAAACCCCAAGGGATTCGCCCAAACGCTGAATGGGGACACCTAGGAATGAGGAAAAGCTCTCCTCTCCGGTCTCAGGCATGAACCGAAAGCCCGCTTGATTTGGCGCATCAGGGGTGTTGATCACGCGACGGCGGCGTGCAACGCGCCCAACCAGACCTTCGCCCAATTTCAGACGGGTTTGGTGAACCGCATCACGGTTCAAACCATCAGTCGCGCATAGCTCAAGCGTTTCGTCGTCAAGGAACAGATAGATCGAACACACATCGGTGCCGATGCTGCCTGCAATCAAAGTTGTGATTTTATCTAGGCGTTCCTGCCCAGGATCATCCCCAGCCATCGCATCGCGTAAACGACCCAGCAGCTTGCGGCTTTCTGTTTCTTTACTTTCGACCATCTCGGACAGCGCTCCTTCATATTGTTCAGAGCCCTCCCAATATTTTGGGAGTTAAGCAGCTTTTTCCAGCTCAAACGCATCATGCAGGGCTTGGACAGCAAGTTCCATGTATTTCCGATCAATCAGGACGGAAATCTTGATTTCTGATGTGGTAATGACCTTAAGGTTGATACCTTCAGTACTCATCACTTGGAACATTTTCGCCGCCACACCTGTGTGCGAACGCATACCGATGCCAACAACTGAAACTTTAGCCACTTCAGTATCCGCAATAAGTTCTGCGAAATTGATTGTGCCTGTTGTCTTGGCTTCGGCTATTGCAGCCTCTGCGCGGGCCACTTGGTCCGTTGGGCAGCTGAACGTCATGTCCGTGCGGCCCTCTTCAGAGATGTTTTGCACGATCATATCGACGTTCACGCCTGCATCGCTTAGCGCGGTAAAGATCAGCGCAGCAATTCCAGGGCGATCCGCAACCGAGATCAAGGTCATCTTGGCTTCGTCACGACTAAACGCGACTCCGGCGACTACATTGCTTTCCATGATTTCTTCCTCCGCACAAACCAGCGTACCGGCTTCGTCTGATTGTTCTTCAAAGCTGCTTAGGACGCGCAGCTTAACTTTGTAACGCATTGCCAACTCAACAGAGCGGGTCTGCAAAACTTTGGCACCCAAGGACGCCAGTTCCAACATTTCTTCAAACGCGATGCGATCCAGCTTGCGGGCCTTTTTGCAAACGCGTGGATCGGTTGTGTAAATACCGTCCACATCCGTGTAGATGTCGCAACGCTCTGCATCGAATGCAGCAGCAAAAGCCACAGCCGTGGTATCAGAACCACCGCGACCCAGTGTTGTAATGCGCCCCTCAGGCGAAACGCCCTGAAAACCAGCAACAACAGCCACGCGCATTCCGTTGCCGAAGCTGCCCATGATGTTGTCATTCGGGATTTCTTCGATCCGCGCCGCTGCGTGGGCCGATGTGGTTTTGACCGGCACCTGCCAGCCCTGCCAAGAGCGTGCAGGCACGTCCATCTCTTGCAAGGTCAACGCCATCAAGCCTGCCGTGACGTTTTCGCCAGATGATACAATCGCATCATACTCACGTGCATCATACATAGGCGAGGTCTCGTTGACCCAACCCACCAATTCATTGGTTTTACCAGACATAGCAGAGACAATGACGATTACGTCATAGCCTTTGGCCACTTCAACGCCGACCCGTTTGGCCGCGCGTTTGATCCGATCCAACGTGGCAACTGATGTGCCACCAAACTTCATTACCAGAACGGGCATGAAAACCTCTCGTCTTAAATTCACGGGCGGTTTACGCGCAGATGGGGCCAATCACAAGCACCATGAGCGGCTCAACACGCATCAGCGACATTGCCGCGAACCATCAAAGGTCGTGGGCGCGTCCATCCCATGTTTCGAAACAACCCGTGGTTTCAAGGTTGAGCGCCTCAAATCGCGCAGCCAGCCCCTGAACAGATTCATCAATCGTGATATCAGCAACGTCTCCGCCCATATCCGTCTTGACCCAACCGGGATGGTAAATCCCTACAGAAATGCCTTCATCACGCAAATCCGTCGCAAGGTTGCGGCCCAAATTCAGCGCCGCCGCTTTGGATGCACGGTAAATATACATGCCACCACCCGCGTGTGTGGATGAACCCAGCTGGCTGGAAATAATTGCAATCTTCGCGTTTGGTGCCAACCGCAGCATCGGCAGCATCGACTGAACGCTTAGAAATACACCCGTAACGTTGGCCGCAAACATCGCCGCCCACATCTCAGCGTTATATCCACTTTCAAGCGCCTCACTGCGATCAAACAAAACACCCGCGTTGCAGATCAACAGATCAACCGGCTTGCCTGCCATCGCTTCGGCCATTGCAGCGTGATCGCTGGGATGTGCGACATCAAGCTGGAAATCAGCCATCACAGAACGCCCAGTGCCCGTAACCTCGTGCCCTGCCTCACGGTAAAGATCTGCCAAACCGGCACCAATGCCCCGGCTCGCACCAGTAATAACTACATGCATAATATCAATTCGCGCTTTCTTTTGGAATGAACGGAAGGGGCACCACAGGCACCCCGTCTTCGATAAGGGCTTTGGCCTGCTCTGCACTTGCGGTGCCATAAATCGAACGCTCTGGGCTGTCGCCAAGATGCATATCGCGGGCTTCTTTGGCAAAACCTTTGCCAACGTAATCTGAATTCTCTTCGACCTGTTTGCGCATGGCGGCCAGCGCAGTCTCTGCCTCGCTTTGCGGGGCACTCAATGCCATCTGCTGTGGTGTATCTGCCGTTGGCTCTGCCGCATTGCGTGCAGGACGCACGCGCGGTGCCATCAGTGTTTTCTTTACGCTCGCACTGCCGCAGACTGCACAAGTCACATGGCCAGCTGCCGCCAATGTGTCAAAGGCAGTGCCTGACTGGAACCAGCTTTCAAAGCTGTGGTCTTTGTCACATTTCAGTGTGAATTTGATCATGGCGGTGGGTAATGTCCAATAAGGGAATGGTGAACGTAGAATTGCAGACAACTAAATCAGCTAGAGCAAAGCCCAACACAGTCCACGCGTCAACACGCATTCCCCAATTTTATAAGGGTTCAGGCGGCTTTGCGCGGGTCAAAGTCACGCAAAATCCGTGACAATTCAGGTTCGTCCACCAATTTAGCGGCTTTTTTGCGCCCAACCCACTTCACACGACGTTCGCCTGCTTCGGGAAAATCTTTGGACAGGGATTTAACCTTAACCGCATAAACCACTGCGATACATGAAAAATCAGGCGCGTCTTCTTTCACCTTCTGGTAGGAATACAGACCAAGCGGCGCAGACACGACTTTGCCAATCACACCCGCTTCTTCCCACGCTTCTTGCAAGGCAGCTTCCGCGGGGGTTTTTCCGTCCATCGGCCAACCTTTTGGCACAATCCAACGGCCTGTGCCGCGCGACGAGATCACCAAAACCTGAACTTTGTCCTTCACCACACGGTAACAAAGCGCGGCAAACTGTGTGCGCACATCGCTTTTCTTGGCTCCTCCAACAGAAATTGGAAGTTGCTTTACCATGGGACCCATTTGAAAAATCTAACCTGCTTCTTATTATTTTGTCCCATTTTACCCTGTTTTACTGGTGATTTCCAGAGCCGTTGGAAAATCCGCCCATTACGGGGTTTCGCCCAGCGCTATTGCGCTTGAATGACAAACAGGGCTGAACGATAGTCAAAGCCATGAAATTCGCGCTCCATATCAGGGTATTGGCTCAGGTTTTTTCTGTTGTGGCGCTCCCAATCGGGGCCGTGCATGCAGACACAACCGTCTTTGCCGCCGCCTCATTGCGCGGTGCCCTTGATGAAATCGCAGCCCTCAGCACAACACCCGTCACCCTGTCCTATGCAGGGTCAGGCACAATCGCGCGCCAAGTGTCCGTAGGGGCACCAGCGGATGTAGTGATCCTTGCACACCCTCGCTGGATGGATTGGCTTGAAACACGCGGTGCAGTGCTCGCAGGTAGTCGACGCAATGTCGCCAATAACAGCCTTGTCTTGATCGGCCCCAACGGCGCCGTTCCCCTCACCACCCCCACAGAAATACCACAACGTCTGGATCAGGGCCGCCTTGCAATGGGCCAACGTGACAGCGTCCCCGCAGGTATCTACGCCCAATCTTGGCTCGAAATTGCGGACCTGTGGGACCACGTGATGGATCAATTGGCAGAGGTGGAAAATGTGCGCCTTGCCCTTGCCCTTGTCGCACGCGGTGAAACGCCCCTTGGTGTGGTTTACCGTTCCGATGCACAGGCCGAGCCGCGCGTCGATGTTGTATATAACGTGCCTGAGACCGCCCACGATCCAATCACTTACCCCGCCGCTGCAATCACCGAAGATGGCCGTGCATTCCTAAGGCTTTTGTCCTCTCCTGAAGCCACGGCAATTTTTCAAAACAACGGATTTGCAATCCCAGAGGCACGCCAATGATGCTTGACGCCGCCAGTTGGGACGCCCTGCGCCTGTCACTGTTGGTGGCCTGCACCGCGACCCTTGTGGCCCTGCCCATCGCGCTGTGGGTTGCGTGGCTGCTGGCGCGTGGGCAATTTCGTGGCAAGGCGCTGCTGTCCGCATTGGTTCACCTTCCCCTCGTCCTGCCTCCCGTTGTCACAGGCTATCTGTTGTTGATCGGTTTTGGGCGCAACGGTCCCATCGGTGGCTTTCTTTACGATGTGTTCGGCATCACCCTTGCGTTTCGCTGGACCGGTGCAGTCTTGGCGGCTGTCATCATGGGCTTTCCCCTTATGGTCCGCGCCATGCGCCTTGCCATTGAAGCGGTGGACCCAAAGTTGGAACAGGCCGCTGCAACCCTAGGGGCCAAACCCACATCAGTATTTGCTAGCGTCACCCTTCCCCTCATTGCTCCGGGCATATTGGCGGGTGCGGTCATGGGGTTTGCTAAGGCCATCGGCGAATTTGGGGCCACGATCACCTTCGTCGCCAACATCCCCGGCCAAACCCAAACCCTGCCCTCTGCCATTTACAGCTTCCTTCAGGTTCCGGGCGGTGAAGACCGCGCCATTGCCCTTGTACTATGGGCCTGTGTGATCGCCATCACAGCCGTTGCCCTGTCTGAATGGCTGGCCCAAAGGGTCGCCAAACGCATTCGCGGGATTGAGGGCGACACATGAGCCTTGATCTAAACATCACCAAACGCCTTGGGACCTTCACCCTTGATGTGGGGTTCACTGCCCCGAATGGCGTCACAGCTGTCTTCGGCCGTTCAGGCGCGGGCAAAACCACTCTGATCAACGTGGTTGCTGGCCTAAGCGCACCTGACAGTGGACACATCGCGCTGAATGACACCCCCCTATTTGACGCCGCCCAGCGCATCAACCTACCCGCCCACAAAAGGCGCATGGGATATGTGTTCCAAGACGCGCGCCTATTCCCCCACATGGACGTCACGCAAAATCTACGCTTTGGATTGCGCCACGCCCCCGCAGGATCAACAGGCCCGTCGCTGGATGAGGTGGCTGATCTTCTCGGCCTCACCGATCTGATGAAACGCCGACCAACCGATCTGTCGGGTGGTGAAAAACAACGGGTTGCTTTGGGACGCGCATTGCTAAGCCGCCCAAAGATGTTGTTGATGGATGAACCCCTCGCCGCCCTTGATGGCCAACGCAAAGACAATATCCTGCCCTACCTAGAGCGGCTCAAATCTGGGGCCGCAGGGTTGCCCATTCTATACGTCAGCCATGCGTTGGACGAGATCGCACGACTGGCCGATCAACTGGTGATCCTGTCCAAGGGGAAGATCGCAGCCTCTGGTTCCATCTTTGATGTCTTGGCCGATCCTACCATTGTGCCGCTTGTTGGCGTGCGTCAGGCGGGCGCGGTCCTTCAAGCGACAGTAATGGAACACGGCGATGACGGTATCAGCACGCTCAAAACCAACGCTGGCACCCTTGAATTGCCCGGCGTCGCGGCCCCTGTAGGCACCCTTGTGCGCCTACATGTACTGGCCCAAGACGTGATCCTGTCACGCACCCGCCCAACAGGGTTATCATCGGTCAACATCCTGCCTGTGACCGTGAAAAGCATCCGCACTGGCGATGGTCCTGGTGCCGCCATCAGCTTGGACGCCGCTGGCGATCAACTGCTGGCACGCGTCACAGCACGCGCGGTTCAGGATTTGGATCTGTCGCAAGGGGTCACTTGCTTTGCAGTGATCAAGGCGACATCCATCGCCGCCACCTCGATCGGACGCTAAGCGCGCTTAACTGGCGTTTTGTTCATCCGCTCGCGTAACCTATCCACCAGCACCTCACGCGAAACATCCGCCTCAATCGCCAACCTGCGCAAACCAAAATGCACATGGGCCATATCGGTATAATAGCTGGTATAGGCGTAATTGGTTGCAGCACCCGCCACAGCGCCCAAAACAGGCACCGCTTGGGCCGCCAATTTCTGCCCTAAAACAGTCGCCAAACGCGGGGCAACACGTGCGATGATCGCCTGCATCGCCGTCCCGCTTAGGGCCATGCGCGCAGACAAAAAAGCGATTTCAGCGCTGTCATCGTGATCCAGCGGACCTGCCGCGGTAAACACATGCACACAATCAAAGCGTACGTTTTCTTCGCTGGTGTCAAACCCATGCTCTGCCGCGACCCCATTGATCACGCGCAGCAACAATGTCGCGGTCACTGGCAATTCCGCCAATGCAGTGGGCAAACCACCCATACCGCCAACAGCGCCCATCGCCGCACTGACTGCGGAATTTAACCAGCCCGCTTGATCGGGCACCATGTCACGGGATTTATGTGCTGCCGTCATCGCATGGTTCAGCGCCGCAACGGTCGCGTCTTGCAAACCATCCTGTGCTTTCTGAGGAAGCCGTTGAAGCAGGCCATCAGCCTGAGCCCCCAAACTGTTCAGCAAATCGATCCCGATGCCGCCAGCCTTGGCATAGCGACGCGCCAACGCTTCAATCTCGGCGTCCACGTCTACGCTATTCGATACGATCAGGTCAGTCATTTGGGTCTCCCATAGGCATTACATTGGGAGGCGCCCGCCACTTTTCAATCCTTGAAGCGACGGACCTTGCCCGTCACCCCGTCCCATGCACCCTTTTTCAAGGCACGACCCAAAACCCGCGCGGGGTTTGTCGGTGGTGGCATGATCACACCCTCAAGCAGCGTAAAATCAAAGCGTTTGTAATAGGGCTCATCACCTACCAGCATCACACGCTCCCACCCTGTATCCTCCGCAATCTCAAGACTGGCGTTCATCAACTGACCGCCCAAGCCCTCGCTTTGGCGGGTTGGGTGAACGGCCACAGGGCCAAGCAGCAAAGACGGTGTGTCACCGATGCGAATAGGCCAGAACCTGATCGCACCGGCCAAGATACCATCGATATCACGCGCCACCATGCTCATTCCCTCAACGGGGGGCACATCATCACGCAAACGGTACGAGGACAACGCCTCGCGTCCGGGCGCAAAGCACAGATCATACAGTGCTTCGACTTCCCACCAGTCGTCGTCATGTTCAGGCGTCAAAACGTACATAATCAATTAGGTCTGGAATTGTATTTCAGGTTAGATGGGGCCAAGCATCAAAGGGGCTGGTTTCCGACCTAACATGGCGCTACCTCTTTGCCAAATATTGAAAGCACGAAAGGCTTGCCAAATGTTCTATCAACCAAAAGATGGTCACCCGCTGCCGCACAATCCCTTCAACGCCATCGTATCCCCACGGCCCATTGGTTGGATTTCAACACGTGACGGTGAAGGCCGCAACAATCTGGCCCCCTATTCGTTTTTCAATGCTGTGTCTTACGTTCCACCCCAAGTGATGTTCGCATCCACCAGCGCCAAGGACGACCAAGACAACACCAAAGACAGCGTTGCCAACATCCGTGAAACCGGTGTGTTCTGCGTCAACATCGTCGAAGCCGCAATGCGCAACGAAATGAACGCGACATCTGCACCCTTGGGCAAAGATGAGGACGAATTCGCACGTGCAGGGCTGACTGCATTGGACTGTGAAACCATCAACTGCGCGCGGGTCGACGGCGTGCCTGCATCGCTTGAATGTAAAATGACCCAGATCGTGAAGATTGAGGGCGAAAGCAACTATGTGGTTTTCGGCGAAGTCATCGGCGTGCACATGCGCGACAATACCATCGTGAATGGTCGCTTTGACGTCTCCACGTTCCAACCGCTCTCACGCCTCGGCTACCGCGACTATGCGGTTGTTGAGAATGTGTTTGAACTGGACCGCCCTGACGACTAAGGGCGGCGCACGCGCGCTTCAATGTCTATTCAAAACCGCTTGGGTCTCGGTTGGAACTTCAGCTTTGTGGACGGAGCAGACGTTACCAAAGAGGCTATTAGTGACGGTTATCCGAAACAGAAAAAGCCGCATTTAGTTGTGCGGTGCTTGGCGTATGTTCCCAGTTCTGATTTAGGAATAGAGTGATCAGCTGAACTGACTTCGAAAGCAGAACAACAAATGCTAACAAATCTTGACTTGATGGAACTAACTGAATTTCGCCGTGAACTTCACCGCCATCCAGAATTGTCTGGGGAAGAAATAGAAACAGCCAGTAAAATTGCAGCTGAACTAAAAGCGCTGTCACCAACTCGCATCTTGACTGGATTAGGTGGTCATGGCGTGGCTGCGGTTTTTGACAGCGGTAAGGATGGGCCGACAGTTCTTTTTAGGGCTGAGCTTGATGCGTTGCCAATTGAGGAACGCAATGACATCGCTTGGTCGTCGCTGATCCACGGAAAGAGCCATGTTTGCGGTCATGACGGCCATATGACAATGCTTCTCGCGTTGGGACGCATGATTTCCCGCCAACCAGTAGCGCAAGGCCGTGTCACCCTTATGTTCCAACCCGCTGAAGAAGACGGCAGCGGTGCAAAAGCTGTGGTCGCTGATCCTGCTTATCAAGAAATTCAAGCTGACTGGGCGTTTGCTATTCACATCGAACCAGGGCGGCCTTTCGGATATGTTTCTACCTGTGCGGGGCTGATTAACTGCGCTTCATTGGGGCTTAAGATTAAGCTTAATGGCAAAACCGCCCACGCAGCCGACCCAGAGAATGGTGTTTCTCCAGCGCAGGCTATTGCTGAGTTGATCCCAGCTCTCGACGCTCTAGGACAGGGCGGATCGCTTGATGATGGTTTCCGATTGGTTACTATAACCCATGTAAAAATTGGCGAGCCATCATTTGGGGTGGCTCCGGGTGAAGGCGAGATTTTCGCCACATTGCGGACGGCGGGTGACGAGGGAATGGACAGCCTTGAAACATCAGCCCGCGCGCGTGCCAATACAGCGGCAGAGAAATTCGGACTTAATGTGGATTTCGAGGTTTGCGATAACTTCGCAGCCTCCATCAATGACCCAGACGCCTACAACGTGGCAACAACAGCTATGGACGCAATCGACGTCGCCTATGGTGACGCGGGTGTTCCTATGCGCGCGTCAGAAGATTTTGGCGTGTTTGGCTGGGACGCCAAAGCGGCAATGCTGTGCTTAGGGCCTGGCGAAGACTATGCTGCGCTACACAATCCCGACTATGATTTTCCTGACGACTTGATCCCCATCGGTTGCGCGATCTTCGAGCGTATAGCCCGCGATTTATTAGGAACCGCTTAACCTTGTTACCAACAATCGGGCCCACAAGCTGACATTCGCCGCGTCACAGAAAATTTGCAGTATGGCCTCCAAGCGGAAATCCAAACTGAGGCACAATCCAAAACCGCTAAGGTCCAGCTGATCCGCGCATCCCACCCACCCAAAGCAAAAGGCCGACAGTTTCCCATCGGCCTTTCAAAAATCATATGCTTTGGAAAGCAGGTCTTAGTGACCGCCCAAAATCCCAGTACGTACTGAGTAATCAACAGCGATCTCATAATCTGGATCATCATCGCTATCGACCATCAAGTGACCGGCAGTTGTCAGCAACTGGTGGCAATCGCGGCTAAGGTGGCGCAGTTGAATGCGTTTGCCCACAGCCTCGTATTTACCAGCAATCGCTTCAATCGCCTGCAACGCAGACTGGTCCACAACTCGGCTGTCTTTGAAATCAACGATCACTGTGTCTGGATCGGTCTCAACCTCAAACAACTCAGCGAAACCATCGGAGGAACCAAAGAACAACGGGCCGTTGATCTCATACACTTTGGCACCTTTTTCAGATGCTGACTCGCGTGTTGTCGCGTGGATGCGACGGGCGTTGTTCCATGCATAGGCCAATGCGCTTACGATCACACCAACCACAACGGCTACGGCCAAATCTTCCATCACCGTCACAACAGTCACCAACAAGATCACAAAGGCATCCATTTTCGGAACCTTGCGCAGGATGGTGAGAGAATTCCAAGCAAAGGTGCCGATCACAACCATGAACATCACGCCAACAAGGGCCGCCAATGGGATCAACTCTATCACGCTGGAACCAACCAAGATGAACAGCAACAAGAATACAGCCGCCGCGATCCCGGCAACACGGGTACGACCGCCTGATTTCACGTTGATCATAGACTGACCGATCATCGCGCAACCGCCCATACCACCGAAGAAACCAGTGACCGTGTTGGACACGCCTTGGGCGATGCATTCTTGGCTCGCGCCACCACGTTTGCCCGTCATGTCACCAACCAAGTTTAGGGTCAGCAAGCTTTCAATCAAACCAATCGCCGCCAAAATCACAGCGTAGGGCAGGATAATTTCAATCGTGGCCCAGTTCAACGGAACCATCGGAATGTGCCATGTCGGAAGACCACCGCTGATGGAGGCCAAATCGCCTACGCGCGGAACGTCCATGCCAAAACCAATAACCACAGCCGCAACGATACCGATGCCAGCCAAAGGCGCAGGAATGAATTTGGTGATGCGCGGCATAACCCAGATGATCGCCATCGTCGCCATGACAAGACCCAGCATCATATACAGCGGACCACCAGACAACCATTCGCCACCCGTCATGCCGTGACCGTTGCTCACAACGGAACCGGGCACTTTGAATTGGGTCATCTGAGCCAAGAAAATAACGATCGCAAGGCCGTTCACAAACCCCAACATTACAGGATGCGGGACCAAACGAATGAACTTACCCCACTGCATGACGCCTGCAAATATCTGCAACAGACCCATCAAAACAACGGTGGCAAACAAGTATTCAACGCCGTGCTGCGCGACCAAGGCCACCATCACAACCGCCAAAGCGCCCGTCGCACCAGAAATCATACCAGGGCGACCGCCAAACAATGCGGTGATCAAACCCACGATAAACGCAGCATACAGACCCACCAGCGGGTTCACGCCCGCAACGAAGGCAAATGCAACCGCTTCAGGCACAAGGGCCAAGGCAACGGTCAAACCCGATAGCAATTCAATCCGCAAACGACCAAAGGTGAAACCCTCGTCCATCCAACGTAAATCAGTTACGTCCATATTCTTCGTAAATGCAGCCAATGTCGCGCGCATGTAATTTCCAGTCAGTACAAGGGTGTCTTTGTTAGGGCGGCTACTACCCCGTTTTATGGCTGTTGTGAACCCTGCTGGGGTTTGGGGCGGTTTTGGTCGTGATTTCAGGGTGATGACTGCAGGTTGGCTATTCCATTCTTACGATAAATTGCTACCATTGCGGGAGAGAGTGGGAGTGGTGAGTGATGGCACATATTCGGACGTGGGCAGAGTTGCAGGCGCGGGAACTGACACCCGCCGAAGAGCAGTTGATAGAGGCCTGTCAAAAGGGTGAACCTTACGGTTTGAGCGACGGCGAATTGCCCCCCGAAGGCACACCCGCCCCCAGCCGCCATATCCACGCCGATGTATTGCGCTATCTGATCCTAGGCGGGTGTGATGACTGCAAAGTCGACGACATCGGCGTTTGGGTCAAAGGAGCACACGTCACCGGAACACTTGACCTCAAACTCAACACTACACGCGGCGCTATTCGAATGCAAAACAGCCGATTTGAGGAACACATCGACTGCGAACAATCCGAATGCAAACAACTCGTGCTGAATGGCAGTGACCTACAAGACCTGTTCGGCCAAACAATGAAAGTCACGGGATCTGTCTTTCTGCGAAACATCACCACACAGGCGACAATCGACCTGAACAGCGCAACAATCGGTGGGCAACTGGCCTGTGAAAAGGCGACATTTGAAGTCAAGAACGGCCACGCGTTTAACGCACAAAGCGCGAAAATAAATGGCGGGTTAGTCTGGCGCGGCGTTACTGTTACCAAAGGCACATTGAACTTCGCCAATGCCCATACATCCGTTTTGTGTGACGATGAAGGTAGTTGGCCAAGTGGTTGGCGGGTCGATCTTGAAGGCTTGACATATGATACGATCATCGGCGGGCCGTTAGACGCTAAATCAAGGCTAGCTTGGCTACACAACGTCTCTAATTGGAATGGAACATTCACACCCCAGCCCTACACCCAGCTCGCTAAAATCCTACGCGACATGGGACACGACAACGATGCGCGTCAGGTTTTGGAAAAACGCGACGCTTTGCTGCTGAAAAGCTATCGCAAAAACCTAAGAAAACTCAGTGAAACGACAAAAAACATTACAGTATCTCACCTTGCGACCAAATCATTAGCCGCTGCGCATTGGCTGTTCGTAGACAAACTAATGGGGACCCTAACCGGATACGGTCACCAACCCTTTCGCAGTCTGCGATTTTTATTCCTATTGATCGGTCTCGCCGCCATTCCGTCCCACATGGCATGGACCTTTGGCGGCTTCGCCCCAAACTCCGCTGTCATCCAAGTCTCTGACGATTGGAAAGCCCTTTCACACAAAGAAAACGCAGCCGAAGAATGGTCTGCGAAAGCCCAAGCGGGCCGCGACTGGGAAACCTTTCAGGCTATTGCCTATGCAACCGACCTTGTCATCCCGATCATCAACATCGGCCAAACGGATGCTTGGGCCCCCTCCACCACACGCGGTGCGGCGGGTTATCACATGTGGTGGCTCAGCTGGGTCTTCACCATCGTCGGCTGGATCGTAACCGCCCTAGGTGCCGCTGCGATCACAGGTGTCATTCGCCGCGACTGATCCCGCTCACGCGTTCGGACGCACCCGCGCTGCGCTTTTATCTGCGAAGGCGGCAAGGCGTTCGCGCGCGTCTGGCTGCGTGTTCACCACCCCTGCGACCACCGCCTCTGCATAGGCACCGTCCATCGCAGACATGTTTTGGATGTGGCTGACCGCTGAGCAGATGGCAAAGTTTGACAGGGGTAGGTTTTGTGCTGCTTTGCGCGCCAGTTCCATCGCGGTCTCAAGGCTGGACCCCTCAACGATATATTGCGCCAGGCCCAGATCCACCGCTTCTTGCCCCTGATACACCCGCCCCGTCAGCATCATGTCGATCATCCGTGCCTTACCCACCAAATCCGTGACGCGGATCGTGGCACCGCCCCCTGTGAACAGCCCGCGCTGTCCCTCTGGCAATGCAAAATACGCGGTTTGATCCATCACGCGGATATGGGCCGAGCTGGCCAACTCCAGCCCCCCGCCCACAACAGCGCCTTGCAGTGCCGCGATAACGGGCACGCCGCCATATTCCATCTTGTTGAACGCCTCGTGCCAGCGCAGGCAGACGTGCATAAAATCAGCGGGGCTGCGGTCTTCGTCATGGTGCTCCACCAAATCCAGACCCGCGCAAAAATGATCGCCAGCCCCCGCCAATACAACGGCGCGCACACCAGCACGCGGTGCCAGCGAAAAGAACTCGACCATCTCGTCCACAGTCGCTTCATTTAATGCATTGCGTTTTGAAGGGCGGTTCAGCGTTACAACCCAAACCCCATCATCATGGGCCTCAATCGCAAGGTTGGAAAAACGGGAGATATCAATTGTTGCAGCCATAATCGCGCCCTCTAACAAAATACATTTCACCATTACCGACCACTTTCTGCAAAACACAGCAACACAGGAAATGATCTGTACCGTCACGTCACTTTTCAACCCTCGCACAAATCCGCTGTGATGCGATCACAAAGCCGCAATGGCGGTTTTATTTCAGCCTCAAATGCGTAAAATCCCCTCAACCGCAGTTTCAAGGATTCCCCAATGACCAACGCCGCTCTCAAAACGAAAATCGCCGTCATCGGCGGCTCTGGCATCTATGATATCGACGGATTGCAAAACCCCGAATGGATCGCCGTGGACACCCCTTGGGGCGCGCCGTCTGATCAAATTCTGACCGGTACGCTAGAGGGTGTCGACATGGCGTTCCTGCCCCGCCACGGACGCGGACACATCCATTCGCCCACCACCGTTCCCTACCGCGCCAACATCGACGCGCTGAAACGGATCGGGGTGACGGACGTGATCTCTGTCTCTGCTTGCGGTAGTTTTCGCGAAGAAATGGCACCCGGCGATTTCGTCATCGTCGACCAGTTCATCGACCGCACCTTTGCCCGTGAAAAATCATTCTTCGGCACAGGCTGCGTGGCCCACGTTTCAGTCGCACATCCAACCTGCCCGCGCCTGTCAGACGCCTGCGAAACCGCAGCACGCGCCGCTGGGATCAACACACACCGCGGCGGCACCTACCTTGCGATGGAGGGGCCACAGTTCTCTACATTGGCCGAATCCAAAATGTACCGCGAAAGCTGGGGCGCGGATGTGATCGGCATGACCAACATGCCCGAAGCAAAACTGGCCCGCGAAGCCGAACTTTGCTATGCCTCCGTCGCGATGATCACTGACTATGACAGCTGGCACCCAGATCACGGCGAAGTCGACGTGACGCAGATTATCCAAACCTTAATGGGCAACGCCGACAAAGGGCGCGACCTTGTGAAACGCCTGCCTGTTTTGTTGGGTGCAGACCGCGCGCCTTGCGAACACGGCTGTGACCGCGCACTTGAATTTGCCATCCTCACAGCGCCCGAAGCGCGGGATCCCGCAGTGATGGCGAAACTTGATGCAGTTGCTGGACGTCTGCTTTAATACGACCCCAACTTAGTACGGCCCAAAATTACCAAATGGAAAACACATGAAACAAGTCCAAGATTACATTCGCACAATCCCTGATTTCCCACACAAGGGGATCATGTTTCGTGATGTGACCACCCTGTTCGCAGACCCACGCGGGTTTCGTTTGGCGATTGACCGAATGCTGCACCCCTACGTTGGTATCCAGATCGACAAAGTCGTCGGGCTAGAAGCACGGGGCTTCATCCTTGGCGGTGCCATCGCACACCAACTGTCTGTTGGATTCGTCCCAATTCGCAAACAAGGAAAACTGCCGGGCAAGACAATTTCCCAAGCCTACACACTCGAATATGGTGAAGCCGTCATGGAATTGCACGACGATGCGATCCAACCGGGTGAAAAAATCCTAGTGGTGGATGACCTGTTGGCAACAGGTGGCACGGCTGAGGCCAGCATCAAACTGATCGAACGTTTGGGCGGGGAAATCGTGTCTTGTGCCTTTATCATCGATCTACCAGCACTCGGTGGCCGCAAAAAGCTGGAGACCATGGGCATGGATGTCAGCGTTCTTTGCAAGTTCGAAGGCGAATAAATGCAGCGGCTGTTAATAGCCACACTTTTAACACTTGCTTTCGCCCTCACGGCGCAGGCCGAGATAGCGCGCCCAAAAACGCTGGATGACACGCTAAATCTGATGCACGGAAAATTCCTTGACGATCCGCGGGTGACATCAACCAACGTGGACTTGGAACAACGTTATATCAGCTTTCGGATAAACGATGGACCGATGCAAATCAGTTTGCCCGATACCATTCACAAAACGATGCAAGAGGCAGCAAGCGACACCGCACGGCAACAAGCGCTTGGGAAGTTTATAAACTTCACCATTGAAGTCTCTCAATCCGTCGCCCCCGAAGCCGCGCTTGACCTTACCAAGATCTATCCCGTTATTCGACCCACTGGGTTTGGCAGCGAACCGTTCGAAGACGACGCCTCTGACGAATTCCATCCAAAGGGGTTTGGGACCAAGCGGTTTGGCGACGAGGACCAAGAAGAAGCCCAAAGCCTGCCCGTCACCCTGCCCTTCGCGGCGGACATGTCGCTGTTCTTTGTCCAAGACAACGAACAGATTATTCAATTCGTGACCGTTGATGAACTTGCCCAACTTGAACTCAATGCGGCAGACCTCAAAGCCATCGCATTGCAAAATCAACAAAGCCGCGCATGGAATTTGAAAATTGAGGGGGGTGATGGTTTGTACATCCTGTCCCTTGATGGCGATTTCGAAACCAGCTTCATGTTGAACCACAGTTTCTGGCAGGGCGTGAGCGTTGGGCTGGGCAGCATCGTGGCCATGGTCGCCGCGCCAGATCTGGTGTTGTTTGTTGATGGCGATGTTGAGGGTGCGGTTGAAAACCTACTTACTCTTGTGGACCCAACCATAAACGAATTTGCGGCCCCAATTTCGACCACTCCCCTGAAATGGCGCAATGGTATCTGGACGCCAGTTAACTAAAATTGTCTGCAGTTTTTCTGGTGCGTGTTAACCAGATTCGGTCATCTTTGGTTAAGATTTGGGGCAATTGTACAGTTTACGCCGTTAAATGTGCAGTTTGTTAAAAACTGGCCTGAAGACCCCGAATTCTCAATCTGAAACTGTACAGTTCAGGGGGTGTTCTGCACAGTTTCCACCTGCAGTGTTGGGCGAACCAAAGCCAAGAACCTGCTAACGCCACCTTTAACACAGCGTACTTAAGTCCTCAGAACAGCGCCCGGATTCATGATCCCAAACGGGTCCAATGCAGTCTTGATCGCACGCATCGCTGTCAGTTTGGTTGGATCGCCGTAACGCTCCAAATCATCCACCTTTAGACGGCCAACCCCGTGTTCAGCACTAACCGATCCACCCAATTCGTGGGTAAGATCATGCACTGTGCGTTTAATCTCTTCACGCTCATTTTGATGGTCTGCGCGTGTGCGTCCTTCTTGGGGGAAAACATTATAATGAAGGTTTCCATCACCCACGTGACCAAAGCAGTTTACCCGGAAATCGCCAATCTTTTCAATTCGTTGATTAGCTTCCTCGATAAACCCTGCAAGGGCACCTAGGGGCACAGATATGTCATGGGACGAGATGGAACCGACACGGCGATTGGCCTCTGGAATGCTTTCACGCACCGTCCAAAACGCGTCTGACTGCGCCTGTGATTGGGCGATCACGCCGTCACTGACCAATCCGGCTTCCATGCCTTCCTCAAACAACGTCTCCAGCGCAGATTGCGGATCCATCGCCGCAGGAAATCCGACCTCGATCAACACAGTCCACTCAGGTGCCGCGTCAAACGGTTGACGGACGTCAGGCATGTATTGCGTAAGGAAATCAATGCCTTGCTTATGCATCAATTCAAAACCACTGACCATTTCGCCCAGCTGATCACGCGCCAAAGACAACAACGAAAGCGCTGCTTTCGGGCTTTCGACCACCAACATTGCAGTGCCAATTTTCGCAGGCTTTGGCGACAGTTTCAGCGCCGCTGCGGTGATGATCCCCAACGTTCCCTCAGAGCCAATCAACAAGTGCCGCAGATCATATCCGGTGTTGTTTTTACGCAGGCGACTTAGGCCATTCAGAATTTTACCCGATGGCATCACGGCTTCAAGACCCAGGCATAAATCCCTTGTATTTCCGTATCTTAGAACAGATGTGCCGCCAGCATTGGTCGCTAGATTTCCGCCAATTCGCGCCGATCCTTCGGCCGCCAATGACAATGGAAATAACCGATTCTTCTTATCCGCCGCCGTCTGAACATCCGCCAAAATAACACCCGCTTCAGCAATCAGCACGTTCTCTTCTGCATACACTTCGCGCACAGCATTCATCTTTTCCAGACTTAAGATCAAAGACTTAGGCCCATCTTCAGCGACCTGACCGCCCACCAATCCAGTACCACCACCAAAGGGCACAATCCCGACACGTGCCTGAGCACAGGCCGTCACCAACGCACTGACCTCAGCGGTCGACCTTGGCAAAGCAACTAGGCTTTTCTGACCGCTATATCGACCCCGAGGTTCCTTAGTATATTGATCATCCGTGTCACGGAAACGATCCGCAGGGAGTAGCGATTTCAATGTGGTTTCGACTTCATTCGTCAATGAATTTAACATCTTAACTCCAACTGTTGTCGTTTAACCTGCGTCTGTGCGACCACGGCGATCACTGCGCAATGCGGAATACAAAACATGCGTTTTCCAACGTCCACCAATCTGCAAATAGGATTGCGCAACACCTTCATATTTGAAGCTGCAGCGTTCCAATAATGCGCGCGAGGGCTTGTTCTCGGGCAAACAGGCTGCCTCAATACGGCTAAGGTCCAGCTGTGTGAAGGCATGATGCACAACGGCCAAAATCGCTTCGCGCATATATCCATTGCGCGCGAACGCTTGGCCTGTCCAATAGCCCAATGTCCCTGCCTGTGACGGGCCACGACGTATGTTGTCCAAGGTGATTGCCCCCACCAAAGCACCGTCTTCACGACGCTCGAGAAACAATGGCATCGCGGTGCCAGATGTCACCGAACGCTGCGCCCAAGACACACGGTTTATGAACGCTTTGCGCGACAGATGGTCGGGTGCCCACACGGGTTCCCATGGCGTTAAGAAATCGCTGCTTTGGGAACGTAACGTTGACCAAGGGCGATAATCTGTATGCGCCGGTTGGCGCAGGGTCAGCCGCTCCGTTTCGATCCGTATTTTACGCTTACCCAACAACATCAGCTAAGGCGCCGTGCCTGAACTGCGTCCAAAGTTGGTCCGCTATCAACTGGCCCATACATCGCCAGTGCAACCGGTGCTGTAGACGCCATTTTCTCAGCGAAATCACGTACATCACCAGTCGTAACCGCATCAATCATAGAAACAGTTTCATCCAGTGCAGGAATGCGATCCCAGATCTGGATTAGGCGCGCCAAACGTTCTGCACGGTTAGATGAGCTTTCTAGTCCCATCAACAACCCAGCTTTCATTTGTGCGCGTGCACGGGCCACTTCGGCTGGGCTCATGTCTGTTGCTGCACGCTTCATTTCATCAATCGTGATCTCGGCCAGTTCACCAAGTTGTTCACCGCTGGTGCCCGCATAAATGGTGGTCATTCCGGTGTCAGCATGCGCGCCAGCTTGGGCAAAGATCGTATAACAAAGGCCACGTTTTTCACGCACTTCTTGGAACAGGCGACTGGACATGCCACCACCAAGTGCACTTGCGTAAATTTGCGCCACGTAAATGTCGTCCGCGCGATAGCCTGGGCTTTCAAAGCCAAGGGCGAAATGTGCCTGTTCCAACGATTTGTTCTGACGGAAATCCCCACCAACAAATTTTGCTGGTGCGAGGTCAAATTTGGGCGTTGGCGCCATGTGGCCAAACAATTCTTCGGCCATCTTAACAAGCGCGTCGTGATCGACGGAACCTGCCGCAGACAGGATCATTTGTTCTGGACCATAGTGTTGGCCCACAAACTTGCGTAAATCTGCCTGAGAGAACGCAGAAACACGTTCTGTTGGACCAAGGATCGTACGACCCATTGGATGGTCCGGATACGCCGTTTCTTGCAACCAATCAAAGATCACATCGTCTGGCGTATCCAAGGCTTGGCCGATTTCTTGCAAAATCACGCCACGCTCGATTTCAATCTCATCTTCGTCAAAGACAGGGTTAAGAAGAATGTCTGCAATGACATCCAAGGCCAAAGGAACATCGTTTTCCAAGACACGCGCATAATAGGCGGTGACTTCACGACTGGTGTAAGCATTAAGGTAGCCGCCAACGTCTTCAATGGACTCAGCAATTTGCAACGCGTTACGTCGCTTTGTGCCTTTGAACGCCATATGTTCAAGGAAGTGCGCAATACCATTTTGGTCCGCTGCCTCGTGGCGTGCCCCCGCCCCAACCCAGATACCTATCGATGCGGATGCAAGGCCTGGCATATGTTCAGTGACGATGCGAAATCCGTTGGACAGGCGGTGTTGTTGCAAGCTCACTGGCGGATATTTCCTTTGATATGGTCTTTGAGGGCATCCAAATTATTTGCGATGCGGGTCACGCGTTCGTCGCGTTCGTAAAGGTCAGCCATACGTGCAGGCAGTGGTGGACGGATGCCACTTGCGGCTTCTACTGCATCCGGGAACTTTGCGGGATGCGCTGTTGCCAATGTGATCATAGGTGTTTCGCTGGCCGGTTGATCGTTGGCCACTTTGACGCCGATAGCTGAGTGAGGGCACAACAATTCGCCAGACGTTTTCAATGTCTCTGTGATGGTGCTGCTAGTCTCTTCTTCGGATGCGCGACCTGAATCAAAGTGGCTTTGCAGAACTTCCATTGCGCCTTGGCTCACGTCAAAGCCACCTTGCTTAAGTTCGTCCATCAATTGGGAAACTGCGTTTCCATCACGGTCATATGCATCGAACAACGCACGCTCAAAGTTAGAGCTTACTTGGATATCCATAGACGGACTGATGGATGGCGATGTTTCGCCCTTGTGGTAGCCTTGGCCACTCAAACAGCGGTGCAAGATATCGTTCTGGTTGGTTGCCACGACCAAACGGTCAATCGGTAGCCCCATACGCTTAGCGATGTAGCCTGCAAAGATGTCACCAAAGTTACCTGTTGGAACGGTAAAGCTAACTTTGCGATCAGGTGCGCCGACAGAAACAGCTGAGCTAAAGTAGTATACAACCTGCGCCAAAACACGTGCCCAGTTGATTGAATTCACACCAGCCAGACGGACGCCATCACGGAATTCGAAATCATTGAACATGTCTTTAAGGCGGGCTTGGCAATCGTCAAAATCACCATCCATGGCAAGTGCATGAACATTTGACTCAGAGGGTGTTGTCATCTGGCGGCGCTGCACTTCAGAAATGCGGCCATGGGGGTACATGATGAATACGTCAACATTATCAAGACCGCGGAACGCTTCAATCGCAGCAGAACCAGTATCGCCCGACGTTGCCCCCACAATCGTGACACGCTCATTGCGGCGCGACAAAGCAGTTTGGAACAGCTGGCCGATCAATTGCATAGCAAAGTCTTTGAACGCCAGCGTTGGGCCATGGAACAACTCAAGCAGATAGTGACCATGATCCAGCTGGACCAACGGCGCACGTGCGGCGTGACCAAAGCCTTTGTAGGCTCGTTCTATGATACCTTTGAAATCGTCGTCCGAGAATGTATCGCCCACGAATGGCCGCATGACCTGAAACGCGATTTCTTCATAGGGCTTACCAGCCATCGCCTTGATGTCATCAGTGCTGAGCTGTGGAATGGTTTCTGGCACGTATAGGCCACCATCGCGGGCAAGGCCCGTTAGCATTGCGTCTTCGAATGTGAGTTCTGGGGCTTGTCCCCGTGTCGAGATATATTTCACGTATGCGTACTCTGATCAGGTTTCAGTTTTGCTGCGGCGTGACCACAACAGGAAATAGGCAGTCATTGCTGTCCAAATAAAGGCCAACAAGAACCATGTAATTGCGTATTGCAGATGATCGTTCGGAATGCGGCTGGTGTCTACGGGCAAAGGCGATACGCCGTCGTTTGCTGCCGTTGTGTCACGCAGAACAATCATTATCGGGTCGGTACTGAGAGTTGCTGCCATAAGCGGCACATCACGTGCGAACCAGATGTTTTTCTCAATGTCAGGTGCCGGTGTGTAGCCATCGGTTTCTTGGGGCCAATGAAGGTTACCCGTTACAACCGTTTGCACCTGCAACAGGGATGGTTTCGGTAAAGGGTCGTTGACCGAGATGAAACCGCGATCGACCAAGATCGTGCCCCCGTCAACCATGAAAGGGCTGATAAGGCGGTAGCCGGCCCCAACCGTTTTCTGGGACACAAGCACGCGCAGGACTTCGGGCTTCATGAAGCCTTCAACGCTAACAGATAGGTATTTGTCTTCGATGGGATCAAGAGTTGCCGGCAAGGCAACGGGTGCCTCAACAATCCGCTCTTGGATCTGTTCAATGATCCCTTGTTTCCACGTCAGGCGTTGGATCTGCCAAGTGCCCAAGCTGACCAGTACAGCAAAGCCGCCCAGTCCGAAAAATACAAAGAAGATTATACGTTTCATAACGCCCTCGTCGGGGAAAAGAAAAAGGCGCATGAGATGTCCCATGCGCCTTGTTGTATTAGGTATCTAGCGCCGAGGTGCAACCGACACTGTTAGGCTTAGATGCCCCACATGTAGACTGCGAAGAATAGGAACAACCAAACCACATCCACGAAGTGCCAGTACCAAGCTGCGGCTTCAAAGCCCAAGTGCTGTTCTGGTGTGAAGTGACCTTTGATTGCGCGGATCAAGCAGACCGTCAAAAAGATTGTACCGATCAATACGTGGAAGCCGTGGAAGCCCGTTGCCATAAAGAAGTTAGAGTAGAACTCGTCGCCACCGAAAACCCAACCTTCGTGGAGAAGGTGCGCATATTCGTATGCTTGAAGTGCAGTAAACGCGACGCCCAAGATGATTGATAGGGTGAGGCCCATAATCAAATCTTTGCGGTTGTTTTCGTGAACCAGTGCGTGGTGAGCCCAAGTAACGGCACAGCCAGATAGCAACAATATCAACGTGTTGATTAGTGGCAAGTGCAATGCATCAACCGGATAAATCTCTGGAGCCACATATTCAGAACCAAAGTAATCTTCCATCGGGTAGATTGCGTGTTTGAAGAAAGACCAGAACCACGCTGCGAAGAACATAACTTCGGATGTGATGAACAAGATCACGCCATAACGCAGGCCGATTTGAACAACTGTTGTGTGATCACCAACGTGTGATTCTTCGACAACGCGAGACCACCAAGTGAACATGACGTAAAGAACAGCAACGAAGCCGATCAAGAACATCCAAGGGCCTGAATCATGCATCCACAGTACGGCACCAAACAGCATAAAGAAGGCAGCAACCGCGCCCAACAATGGTTCAATGGATGGTGGTAGGATGTGATAGTCGTGGTTCTTTGCGTGGGCCATGAAGCGTCCCCTAGTTCAAGGTTGTGTCTGTGACTGCGTCTAGGGCTGCGAAGCCTTCGGGCAAATCAATTTCGTAGAATGTATAGCTAAGTGTGATGGTGTGCACGTATTTTGCGTCACGATCCGTCACAATTTCCGGGTCTACATAGAAGCTGACAGGCATCATAACGGTTTCACCCGGTTGCAATACCTGCTCTTCAAAGCAGAAGCAGTCAATTTTGTTAAAGAAGTAACCAGCTTGGTACGGTGTGACGTTATAGCTGGCTTGTCCTGCTATCGGGCGATCTGTTGGGTTGTGTGCCTCATAAAAGGCCAGCCCAGTCTCACCAATGCGCATTTCCATTTCATGAACTTCAGGTTTGAAGTCCCAATCCATATCGCTGTGCAGTGAGGCGTCGAAACGAACCTTGATGGTTTGTTCTAGCACATCGTCGGGTGCGACAGTCGAAATGCCGGTTGTGCCACCAAAGCCAGTAACGCGGCAGAACCAATCGTAAAACGGCACAGAAGCCCATGCCAAACCGCCCATCAAAACGACAAGCGACACTGTTTGTGCAACTGTTTTTTGTGGCCCGGTCAACTTTTTCACTGGCTGATCTCGTTCGCTTTGGGCAATTCAAAATCGCCGCTGGTGATTTTTGTAAAGGTCAGCGCCAAAACTAGCACTACGAAAGCACCCAACATCAGGCCAACACCAACATTGCGACCTTTGCGACGCTGATGAATTTCGTGTTCAACTTTAAGAGCCATTACCAGCCACCCAATCCCCAAGGACGCAACAGCGCCTCGGCCAAAATCGCACCAAAGTGCAGGAACAAATAAAGCAGTGAAAGTTTAAAGAACTTACGCTCGACGGCATAGTCATCAACCTCTGACGCAACTTCGTCGCGGTTCCAGATATCGTATGCACCCTTGAGGAACAGCGTGTTCAAGACCAATGCCGCCACCAAGTAAACAGGGCCACCGATGCTGGTAAAGCCAGTGCCCACAGCCAAGGCAAACAATACGACTGTATACCCAAAAATGTGGCGGCGTGTGCTCGGCCGGCCGTGCGTCACGGTCAACATCGGGATACCTGCGTCGTCATAGTCGGAGCGCATAAACAATGCCAAAGCCCAAAAATGCGGCGGTGTCCAAACGAAGATCAATGCGAACATCAACCAACCTTCGATCGACATAGACCCGGTTGCAACAACCCAGCCAATCAACGGAGGGAACGCACCAGCCGCACCACCGATCACGATGTTTTGCGGTGTCGAGCGTTTCAACCACATGGTGTAAACCACGGCGTAAAAGAAGATTGTGAAAGCCAACAGGCCAGCAGCTAGCAAGTTAGCAGATAGCGCCAGCATCATCACTGCCATGCCAGAAAGCGCCGCACCTAGGTACAATGCTTCGCCAGCTTGAACTTTGCCTGCAGGAATAGGCCGTTTGACCGTCCGCTTCATGATCATATCAATGTCTGCATCCCACCACATGTTCAGTGCTCCAGATGCGCCGGCACCGATTGCGATGAACAGGATGGATGCGAAACCCACGACAGGGTGAACAGAAACAGGTGCTGCCAACATGCCCACAAAGGCTGTGAAGATCACAAGTGACATGACCCGTGGCTTAAGCAAGGCAAAGTAATCACCCAAGGAGGCCTCGGTCTCTTTACTTGGGGCGGTATAGCTGGCGTCTGACATGCTGCTCGCTCGCAATTGGGGTGATGAGAAAACTGTGCTGAGGAAGGCGGGAACCGGTCCCGCCCTACCCTATTTTAGTTAGAGGCGACGTTTACAGGCAGTGGCGTGCCTGCATACTCGTCGATCGCATCTTGCAACCAAGCCTCGTAAGCTTCTTGGCTTACAACTTTTACAGTGATCGGCATGTAGGCGTGATCTTTGCCACAAAGCTCAGAGCACTGACCAAAGTAGATGCCTTCTTTTTCTGCTTTGAACCAAAGCTGCGCCAAACGACCTGGCACTGCGTCTTGCTTCACGCCGAATGCAGGGATGGTCCATGCGTGGATCACGTCAGCGCCAGTCACCTGAACAACGATAGTTTTATTCACAGGAACAACAACAGAAGTGTCTGTGGCCAACAACCATTCATCACGTGAATATCCGGCATCAGCCAACTTGGCTTCCATGTGTTCATCAAGAACGAACGCTGTTACGTTTTCGTCTTCAGCACGCACCGATGTATCAAGCGTCGCGTCAGAACCGATAAGGTAGCTGTCGAAACCAAAGTCGTGGTCCACATATTCATGTGTCCAGTACCATTGGTTGCCAATCGCTTTGATTGTCACGTCTGCTGTTGGGATTTCTTGCTGCTTGAACAAGATCGGCAATGAATATGCGCCGATTCCAACAAGAACAACAATTGGCACAACAGTCCACAAAACTTCAACAGTGGTGTGGTGCGTAAAGCTTGCTGCTTCTGGATTGCGCTTTTTGTTGAAGCGATAAATGCACCAAAGCATCAAGGCTGTAACAAATACTGTGATGATCGTGATCACGATCAAAAGCAGGTTGTCCAACGCGTGAATATCACGGGCCAGTTCGGTGGCTGCTGGCTGAAAGCCCATCTTGCCATCAATCGGAGCACCGATGATTTCAAGGTTTTCTTGGGCTAGCGCAGGGGCCGCCGCGAACGCAGCCAAAAGGCCGGTGGTGGAGAATAGGTTTTTCATGTGTCGTCCTGATCCAGTCATCACTGTTGGTTCGCATGGAAGGCAATAGTGCGAAACACGTTCGCCTCCCGTTGTATTATCCGTGCTTACAATCATATTCTGACTACAAGATAAAGATGTTCAGGCGCGGCAAACGGACGCTTTTTCACCAAATTCAGGATGAATGCTGAAAAAGCACCAATAAAATACAGGAACCAACAGATGTCAGACACCCATTTTTCGCCATTTGAGACCAATTTGGACCGCGAAGCCGCCCTCAAAACCCTACGCGAAGCGACGGCGGGGGCTGATGACGGCGAGTTATTCCTTGAACGCCGCCGTTCAGAGGCGATGGTTTTCGACGATGGCCGCCTCAAAACCGCCAGCTATGACGCCTCAGAGGGATTCGGGCTACGTGCGGTTCGCGGCGAAGTCGTTGGCTATGCTCACTCAACCGAGATTTCCGACAGCGCACTGAAACGCGCAACTCAAACAGCGCGATTGGCTGTCGCAGACGGTGGTGGAACTTGGTCGGACGCTCCACAAGCCACTAATATCAAGTTATATACTGACGAAGACCCGATTGCTGGTGCAACTTTCCCAGTTAAATTGGACATACTACGGGCGATGGATGATTTCGCGCGGTCCTTAGATAAACGTGTGGTCCAGGTCACAGCGAGCATCGCCGCATCAATCCAAGAAATCGAGATTTTGCGCCCTGAAGGTGGATCAGTCCGCGACATCCGTCCAATGACCCGCGTGAACGTCTCAATCATCGTCGAAAAAGATGGCCGTCGCGAATCAGGAAGTGCTGGAGGCGGTGGGCGTGTTGGTCTTGATGGCATGTTGGCCCCCAAAGATTGGCAGGACAAAACCCGCGAGGCCCTGCGCGTCGCATTGGTGAACCTTGACGCCGTTCCTGCACCTGCCGGCGTTATGGACGTTGTTCTCGGCCCTGGTTGGCCAGGTATCTTATTGCACGAAGCGATTGGCCATGGCCTCGAGGGCGATTTCAACCGCAAAGGCTCAAGTGCATTTGCGGGGCTATTGGGTGAACGCATTGCTGCCAAAGGGGTTACTGTATTGGACGACGGTACTATTCCTGATCGCCGTGGTTCTATCACTGTCGATGACGAGGGCACGCCCTCTGCCAAAAATGTATTGATCGATGACGGTGTCTTAGTGGGCTACATGCAGGACCGTCAAAACGCGCGCCTTATGGACGTTGCACCAACCGGCAATGGCCGGCGCGAAAGCTATGCCCACGCCCCCATGCCACGGATGACCAACACTTATATGTTAGGCGGAGATGTCTCACCCGGTGATATTGTGAACGACTTGAAAGACGGTATTTACGCGGTTGGTTTTGGTGGTGGACAAGTGGACATCACAAACGGCAAATTCGTGTTTAGCTGTACCGAGGCATACCAAGTGAAAAACGGTGTGGTAGGCGCACCCGTCAATGGTGCCACGCTGATTGGTGACGGCGCGACGGCCCTGAAACAGATTCGGGCCATAGGTAACGACATGGCGCTGGACCCCGGGATGGGCAACTGTGGCAAAGCAGGGCAATGGGTTCCTGTTGGCGTTGGGCAACCAACATTGATGATTGGTGGGCTAACCGTCGGAGGAAGCGCCGCTTAGTGACGGCTGGTTACAAATGCATTTAGCATAAATGGAACCTTCTCAAATTTTTAGCGAACCAAAGATCAAATAGAGGCGATTCCATTCACCCATCATTAACCAGCATCTCGCTATAACGAATCCAGCAACAGACGGAGCATAGGATGACTGAACAGGGATCGAATCCTTCTTCCACTCACCCCCACTCCCACCCACCTCGGAAGATGATCGGTTTTATCGCCTTCGTCTGTTGCGATCACGCCGGGTCGGCATCTCAACGTATAAACGTTTGCTGATTGAACACGGCACCGCGCAGAACGCGCTGGCCGCGCTACCAGAGGTAGCGCGTTCCGCCGGTGTCCAAAACTATGCAGTTTGTCCTGAAGGCGTTATCCATGCAGAGCTGAAGAATGGACGCGTGGCAGGTGCAACCCTCATCGATGACGCAAGCCCACTATATCCGCCTCAATTACGCGACCTTACAGATGCGCCACCCTTTTTATGGATTCTAGGCGATCCGTCACTCTTACAACGGCCTGCAATATCAATGGTTGGTGCGCGCAACGCATCCTCACTTGGGACCCGAATGGCAAAATCGCTGGCGGCGGAACTGGGCCAAGCTGGGTATGTAATAGTATCGGGCCTTGCACGCGGTGTTGATGCAGCGGCACACTTTGCAGCATTAGACACCGGCACAATCGCAGTTCAGGCTGGCGGCGTTGATATAATGTATCCGGCCGAAAACACCGAATTGGCAGGTAACATTGGCGCCAAAGGCCTGCGCCTCAGCGAAATTTCGATGGGATTGCAGCCAATGGCCTGCCATTTCCCCAAACGAAACCGGATCATATCCAGATTACCCCAAGCCACAGTGATAGTTGAAGCCGCAACAAAATCGGGGAGCCTAATAACCGCCCGCGATGCACTGGATCAAGGACGCGATGTTTTGGCTGTTCCCGGACATCCCTTTGATGCGCGTGCGGCGGGTGGCAACATGCTTATCCTTGACCGCGCGACCTTGATACGAAATGCCGCCGACATTATCGAAGCGCTTGCCCCCATTGCCCCGCAACAACCGGCCTTACCGCTTCAAGAACCAAAACCTGCCAAACAAAATCTGCAGGAAGCCTCAATACTGCACATGCAGATTTTGTCACACCTTGGGCCCTCCCCGATTGCGGAAGATCAACTCATTCGCGACCTTAAGACAACACCCGCGCAGGTGACCCCAATATTGCTTGATTTGGAGTTGGATGGGCAGATTTCACGCCACGCTGGAGGGTTGTTAGCGCGTATCATTTAACGCGTTGGCGAACTCAAATATTCAACACCCGTTGACAATCAGCTCTTGCGCAACACATCTTGCACAGCCATAGACGCCCAAAATTACCATATAAGGTGCCCCTATTTATGCCCGTAGTTGTTGTCGAATCCCCAGCAAAAGCAAAAACGATCAACAAGTATTTAGGCGATAATTATACTGTTCTGGCCTCATACGGACATGTTCGCGACCTTCCCCCAAAGAACGGTTCTGTTGATACAGAAAACGGATTCGAGATGCTGTGGGAAATTGGCAGCGACAGTAAAAAGCACGTCAAAGCAATCACTGACGCGTTGAAAAACGACAACGAACTGATCCTCGCGACCGACCCGGACCGCGAAGGAGAAGCGATCAGCTGGCACCTGCAAGAAGCGCTAACCAAGCGCAAAGCTATTAATAAAGACACACCCGTAAGCCGTGTTGTTTTTAATGCTATTACAAAGACGGCTGTAACAGAGGCGATGAAGAACCCGCGCCAGGTCGATATGCCATTGGTTGAGGCATACCTTGCCCGCCGTGCACTCGATTACTTGGTGGGCTTTAACCTTTCGCCGGTTTTGTGGCGCAAGTTGCCAGGTGCCAAATCCGCTGGCCGAGTACAATCCGTTTGTTTGCGCATCCTGACCGAACGCGAAATGGAAATCGAAGCTTTCAACGCACGCGAATTCTGGAGCGTAAAGGCACTTCTAGCGACCCCACGCGGTCAAGAATTTGAAGCGCGCCTGACGCATCTAGCTGGCAAAAAGCTGGAACGCTACGATCTGGAAAACGCGACCCAAGCTGAATTGGCCGAACAGGCAATCAACAGCCGTGACCTGACCATTCAGTCAGTTGAGGCAAAGCCTGGCACGCGTAACCCATCTCCGCCCTTCATGACCTCGACACTTCAACAAGAAGCCAGCCGCAAGTTCGGCATGGGCGCGCGTCAAACCATGAGCACGGCACAGCGTTTGTATGAGGCCGGCCTTATTACTTACATGCGTACTGATGGGATCGATATGGCACCAGAAGCCATCGCCTTAACACGTGATGCAATTTCTGCCCGTTACGGCGCAGAATATGTCCCTGACGCGCCACGCGTTTACAAGAACAAAGCCAAGAATGCCCAAGAGGCACACGAATGTATCCGTCCAACTGAGCTGTCCAAAGCCGTTGACGAGCTCAAGATCATCGACGCGGACCAACGCAAACTTTATGATCTGATTTGGAAACGCACCCTTGCATGTCAGATGCAGTCAGCGCGCCTTGAGCGCACCACAGTCGACATCGGCAGCGAAGATCAACAAGTGACTTTGCGTGCGACAGGCCAAGTTGTCTTGTTTGATGGCTTTTTGAAAATTTACGAAGAAGGCCGCGATGACGTTGTTGTAGATGACGATGACAAGCGCCTCCCACAAGTTGCCCAAGGAGAAGCATCAGACAAACGTCTGGTTAAACCCGAACAACACTTCACCCAACCACCACCCCGTTATACCGAGGCCACATTGGTCAAACGCATGGAAGAGTTAGGCATTGGCCGTCCGTCTACATACGCCTCAGTCGTAACAACGATCCAAGACCGCGATTATGTACGCAAAGAAAAGAACCGCTTGATCCCAGAAGACAAAGGCCGCTTGGTTATCGCCTTCTTGGAAAATTACTTCCGCCGTTATGTTGGGTACAACTTTACTGCCAGCCTTGAAGAAGAGCTCGATGACGTAAGCGCGGGTGAACGCGACTACAAAGATGTACTCGCAACCTTCTGGCGCGATTTCTCAGCTTCCATCGCAGAGACCTCTGAACTGCGGATCACTGAAGTTCTTGAGAAAATTAACAACGTATTAGCACCACACTTGTTCCCAATGACGGAAGAAGGTGGTGATCCGCGCCTTTGCCCAAATTGTAATGTTGGTCGCCTCAGCATGCGCACAGCCCGTTCTGGCGGTGCATTCATTGGCTGTTCAAGCTACCCAGAGTGTAAGTACACCCGCGCCTTCGGCCCTCCCGGTATCGAAGATCCGAATGGCATCCCGCCAGAGGGCAAGTATTTGGGTGATGATGCTGGTGACAAGATTTCTGCATTCAAGGGCCGTTTCGGTCCCTACGTGCAGCGCGGCGAAGTCACCGAAGAAAACAATAAACCACCACGCCAATCGATTCCAAAAGAATGGGTGCCAACAGAAGTTGACTTGGAACAAGCGTTGCGCTTGCTGTCCTTGCCTCGCGAAATCGGTCCACACCCCGAAGATGGCATCATGGTTTGGGCCAACATTGGTCGCTATGGTCCATACCTTAAGCATGCGGAAAGCACTTCGCATCGTGGCGGCACCAATGCCAACCTTGAAGACATCGAATCCGTCTTTAGCGTTGGTATGAACCATGCCGTTCAGTTGTTGGCTGAAAAAATCGCCAGCCGTGGCGGACGCGGCGTTGCCGCCGCACCGCTGCGCGAATTGGGCGAACACCCTGATATGGGCGGGCCGATCAACATCATGAAGGGCAAGTATGGCCCCTATGTAAAATGGGAGAAGGTCAACGCGACCATCCCTTCTGAGATTGAACCCGAAGACCTAAGCATTGATCAGGCCGTGCAATTGATCGAAGAAAAATTAGCGAAATCGCCAGCCAAACGTAAGGCAGCGCCGAAGAAGAAGCCTGCGGCTAAAAAGAAGGCGGCCCCCAAGAAGGCCGCTGCCAAGAAACCAGCAGCAAAAAAGGCTGCCGCCAAAAAGGCACCGGCCAAGAAAGCAGCGCCAAAGAAAGCAGCTGACGACGAATAGTCAGCAGACCTAAGATGGAGCGCACCACCGCTGCGCTCCATCTCATCGATACTAACTATTTAGTTCATTACATTGACTCTGCTGCAGTGCAGCCCCAGAAATTGCCTAACCAATGTTTTGGAAGGGAGTTTCCATGAAGAAAGTCTATGGATCAGCAGCTGAGGCCCTAGAGGGCGTGTTGTTTGATGGCATGTTTATCGCCTCGGGCGGTTTTGGCCTATGCGGCATACCTGAATTATTGCTGAATGCGATCAAAGAGGCAGGCACCAAGAACCTGACCTTTGCATCTAACAATGCTGGTGTAGATGATTTTGGGATCGGAATTTTGCTACAAACCAAGCAGGTCAAAAAGATGATCTCCTCTTACGTTGGCGAGAACGCCGAGTTCATGCGCCAATATCTAAGCGGTGAACTTGAGTTGGAGTTCAATCCTCAAGGGACCCTAGCAGAACGTATGCGTGCTGGCGGATGCGGTATTCCGGGCTTTTACACCAAGACAGGTGTAGGCACTGTGATCGCTGACGGTAAAGAGCATAAAGACTTCAATGGTGAGACCTACATCATGGAAGAAGGCATTGTTGCCGATCTGGCCATCGTCAAAGCATGGAAAGCTGATGCGACTGGGAACCTTGTGTTCCGCAAAACAGCCCGCAACTTTAATCCTCCCGCAGCCATGTGCGGCAAGATCTGTATCGCTGAAGTGGAAGAGATCGTTGAAACTGGATCACTTGATCCAGATACAATCCACCTGCCCGGTATCTATGTGCACCGCATTGTCCAAGGTGATCATGAGAAACGTATCGAACAACGCACAGTACGGGAGGCCTAAGTCATGTGGGATCGCAATCAAATGGCGGAACGCGCCGCGCAAGAACTTCAAGACGGCTGGTACGTAAACTTGGGCATCGGTATCCCAACTCTTGTATCCAACTACATTCCCGAAGGAATCGAAGTTACCCTTCAATCTGAGAATGGCATGTTGGGTATGGGTCCCTTCCCCATCTCTGGTGACGAAGACGCTGACCTGATCAATGCAGGCAAGCAAACAATCACTGAACTGCCCCAGACCGCCTATTTCGACAGCGCTCAGTCTTTTGGTATGATCCGTGGCGGTAAGATCGCTATGGCGATCCTTGGCGCGATGGAAGTGGCTGAAAACGGCGATCTTGCGAACTGGATGATTCCGGGCAAGCTGGTTAAAGGCATGGGCGGTGCAATGGATCTGGTTGCAGGCGTTGGCCGCGTAGTGGTTGTAATGGATCACACGAACAAGCACGGCGTCAGCAAAGTTCTCAAAGAATGCACACTCCCTTTAACAGGCAAATCCGTCGTTGACCGCATCATCACCAACCTAGGTGTTTTAGATGTCGTCAACGGTGGTTTGAAAATCGTCGAGACCGCAGATGGGGTTACAGCGGACGAGTTGCGCGCTGCGACTGAGGCTACGATAATCTAACTCAGCCAAAATGTTCATTAACAGAAACCGCGCCCTTATATATGGTGCGGTTTCTTTCGTTTCAGTACGGCCTACTTCATTGCCGCAAAAACGCAGCCATCTGAAATCAACTGTGGTGGTGTGAGGCATAAGCCGCTTGCGACTTGAAATGCGGACAAAACTTTGGGCACATAATCACGTGTCTCTGGAAAGGGTGGGACCCCACTGTATTTACGCACTGACCCCTCGCCTGCATTATAACCCGCCAAGACTAAGATAGGGTCGTTCTCAAACTCGCCCATCAGCCAATCCAAATACTTAACACCGCCTGAAATGCTTTCAGCAGGCACTGAGCGATCTGTAACACCAAAACGTTCTGCCGTGGCGGGCATCAATTGCATCAGGCCCTGCGCGCCTGCATTGCTGATCGCAGTGGGGTTCCCTGCGGATTCCACAGTCATCACAGCAAGAACCAATGCTGGAGAGACGTTAGTCCCGATTGTCGCCTTTAGAATTTCAATTCCATAGGTCTTCGCGATACGCTGCATATCCTGCAATCGCGGACTAGGAACCTTATCCGACGCACCTGCTAGTGTTTGCATTGCGACCTCTAGCCGCCCTGGTCCTGATTTAGCTGCGTCTGGTGAAACTTTTTGCCAGAACCATTCATAGCGTGACGTTCGTGGCTTTGGCGTCTCGCCAGAAGCGTCAGGTTTCAATGCCTGCGACGCTTCTGATGGCTTAATTGTAGCCGCTGGATCGATTTGAACCTTAATTTTGTTGGAAGATGACGATTTTGGCGGCTTAACCCGCTTGGCTGAGAACTCAGGAAAGGGTTCAGGCGTGTCAGCCATCGCTATTTCCAAAGTGAACGTACTCAAAACTAAAAAAATCAAAAAATATTTATGCATAATTAGGGCTCAACTGACCTGTTTTCATCTTATCAATTCATTTTATCGCAGAAAAAACGTGCCCAAACCACCAAATCAGCGGTGATTATGGCGGAGAAAATGGCGATATCGCCACAATTGGGCCTATGCAGTGAAGATAATTGCTAGAACACACTCTTATAAAAACTAAAAATAATTATTTTTCAGATAGATAGATAGATAAATATCGCTAACTATTCTTAATAATAGGTGAATGTCCTCATTGCCGTCAAATTCATGCCCCAATCAAAGTGCAAAACATGTTCATACCAAGTCAGACAGGCTCAATTGAGAGAGTGAGCCGCTAACGACGACAAGGTTGAAATTGAAAACTTATTGATCCTTTGGAGGGACACACCATGATGAAATTTATTAAAAACTTCCGCAAAGACGAAGCCGGCGCAGTAACAGTTGACTGGGTTGTTTTGACAGCCGCAGTAGTTGGTCTTGCAGTTGCAGCTTACTCCGCAATCGAAGATGGTTCATCTGACCTAACAGCTGATACAAAAACTTTCTTGTCTAAACAAGATCCAAACGGTCCATCGGTCTAAGTCATTAAGACTTACGTGAGCTAAGATTTAGGGCCGCGACCGTATTCGGGACGCGGCCCTTTGAATTTTTAAGCACCATGAAAATTTGGCGCAAAATGTTTAGGCCACAGGGCACATGTAATGCATCAACGAGTATACAATTTTTTCAAAACGGAAGACGGCGCAGTAACTGTCGATTGGGTTGTTTTGTGCGCGGGCATCGTTGCCTTGGCCTTTACAATTTTCACATCCATGCAGGATGGCGCCCTAGAACTTGCTGACTCAGTGGCCTCATATATGAATTCCTTTTTCAGCTAACGACATTCATAAACGCCGTACTTCGCGGCCTTTTCATTTATTGCCGCACTTAAACGAACACTGAGAAAACAATCATTTTCCAAGAAATCGTCACAATCCGCAGGCATGAAGCAACTATTAATCACGGTCGGAATGGCCAAATCAATGAGGTGACACGATGCGTATGGTATTTGGACTGGTTCTGTTGGTGGGCGTAGCGCTTGCTGGTGGTGCTGTATATATGGCCAAAAACTATATTGGCGCATATCAGAATGAGCTGGCCCGCGAACGCGCATCCCGCCAAGAGATTATTCCAACGGTTGACGTGTACGTTGCACAACGCTCTTTGAAATATGGTGAAGCGTTGAATTCAGACGACTTTCGACTAGTCGCTTGGCCAGAAACAGCAATTCCTGAAGGCACATTCGTTGGCCAAGGCAGCCTTTATCCAGAAGGCGAAAACGATCTACGCTATGTATTGCGCGCTATGGAAAAAGACGAAGCAATTATGGCGATTAAGGTGACCGAACCAGGAGAAGAAGCTGGAATAACATCTCAATTGGAACGTGGGATGCGTGCATTCGCTATCAAGGTAGATGTTGCGAGCGGTGTTTCTGGTTTCCTACGTCCTGGTGACCGTGTCGACGTTTACTGGACTGGACGAATTCAAGGCAGAAACCGCGATGATCGCGGGGAAGTTACAAAGCTGATCGACACCGCAATCAAATTAATCGCTATCGACCAGACATCCGCTGGTGACATTGATGCCGCAACAATTGCGCGCACCATCACAGTGGCGATCCGCCCAGAACAGGTTGCCGCCTTGGCACAAGCCCAATCATCAGGACGTCTCTCGCTATCTTTGGTTGGTGCCGACGACGACACGGTCGCAAGTGCATTCCAAATCGACCAAGACATGTTGCTGGGTATCGAAGCCGAAGAAGTGACTGCAGAGCTGGAAGAAAAGAAAGTTTGTACGATCAAGACACGCCGCGGTGCTGAGGTCGTAGTGATCCCTATTCCTTGCACAAACTAGGGCTGAAGGTCCGTACAACACTCAATAAGACAGGCATCGCTGCAAAGCGGTGCCTGCCTCATTTTGACGGTGTTGCTCGTTATCCACATACCTTCAGCCTGTGAAGCCATTGATTCTTGAAAAAAAAATCAAACTGACGCATGATGAAAAAAATCCGGGCAATAAGACCCGAACTGAGGCGTGATCAAAAAGGCAGGTCACATGAAAATTGATAAATTCCTTCAGGCAGCTCTTCTTGGGTTGACCCTTGCTGCGAGTCCGCTTGCACTTACGCTCTCCTCACCTGTTGAGGCGAACAATTTACGTGTTGTTCGGCAGGGTACTTCACGTACGCTTGATGTGCCGATGAACCGCGCAGTGGTTGTCGAGAGCGATGTTCCGTTTGCAGAACTTAGCATTGCCAACCCAGGTATTGCGGACATTTCATCACTGTCTGACCGCACAATTTACGTGCTTGGTAAATCACCTGGCCTAACGACACTTACGTTACTTGATGCAGCTGGCAAGCTAATTACCAACGTCGACGTTCGCGTCGCCGCGGATATCAGTGAATTCAAAGAACGCTTGCGCCAGATCTTACCTGGTGAAAAAGTTGAAGTACGCACTGCTAACGACGGAATCGTGCTTTCCGGCATTCTTTCAAGTGCTTCGAACCTTCAGCGTGCGCTTGATTTGGCAGAACGCTATGCACCAGAGCGCGTTTCGAACCTTATGAGCGTTGGCGGCATTCAGCAGGTTATGCTGAAAGTCCGGTTCGCTGAAATGCAGCGTAGTGTTTCGAAATCACTGTCCTCTTCCCTTTCATTGGGTGGTTCAGGCCTAGGTGGAAACCTTGGCGTTAGTGGTGGTACCGGCACAACAAACACCTCTGGCGCAGTTGCAACATCGCTTGGTGGCGCGGTTCCAAACGCAAACACTAACGCTGGTGCCTTGTTATTTGGCTTCAATGTTGGCGCAACTCAAGTTGGCCTATTGCTAGAGGCGCTAGAAACAAAAGGTGTTGTACGCACTTTGGCTGAGCCAAACCTTGTTGCGCTTTCTGGCCAAGAAGCCAAATTTTTGGCGGGTGGCGAATATCCAATTCCTGTCCGCGATGAGAATGGTGTTGGCATCTACTACAAGCCGTTTGGTGTGGAACTATCTTTTGTTCCACGTGTCCTCGGAAACGACCTGATCAATTTAGAGTTCAATGCAGCTGTTTCAGCAATCGACAACTCGAATGCACTGAAGCTAGAGGGTTTTGATATTGCTGCATTTACCCGCCGCGAAACATCCACCACAGTGGAATTGAGCGATGGCGAAAGCTTTGCTGTTGCGGGTCTGTTGCAAGACGACTTTACCGACAACAATTCCCAATTGCCTTGGATTGGTGACGTTCCAGTTTTGGGTGCCCTCTTCCGTTCTGCCAACTATCAGCGCAAACAAACGGAATTGGTAATCATTATTACGGCTCATTTGGTTACACCGACACGCGGCGATGCGCTTGCAGTGCCAACCGATCGTATCAAGCCACCGACCGAAAAAGATCTATTCTTGTTCGGCCGGACAGCTTCTGGCACGCGCACACCGACAAAAGGTGCTGCCGGAGAGGTTGCCAAACAAGATTTCAGCGGCTCTTATGGCTATGTTCTGGACTAATAAAATGCAGGTCACTATGCGCAAAAAATATGCATCGCGGGTTTGTCGGTCAGCTTGACCGCTCTTGCGGCCTGTGCTCCCAGCAGTGATGCTGTGTATACTCAGTTTTACCGCGAAGCCGGTGCCTTGGCTGACACTGGTTCCTTCGGGAACTCAAACCTGAACAACCAGTTGGTTCAGACTGGCGAACGTCAGTACACCTTTGATTTAGCTAATAGATTTGCAAACGAAGTTCTGACTACGGTCAACTTTTCTTTCAATTCTGCAGCGTTAGATGCGGGTGCACGCGACACATTAAACGAACAAGCCAAATGGATCCGTCAGTTCCCCGAAGTTCATTTTCGGGTGTATGGCCACACCGATTCAGTTGGTGGTTCTGGATACAACAAGGGCCTTGGCAAACAGCGTGCAAATGCCGTTGTCCATTATTTGACAACCTAGGGCATCAACCGTTCGCGCCTCGAAGCTGTAGCGTCTTTTGGGGAAAAACAGCCTTTGATCGTGACCGATGGGCGCGAGCGTCGTAACCGCCGCACCGTCACTGAGGTTACCGGTTTTGTAAAAGCACACCAAAACGTGCTGGATGGTAAATATGCTCAGATCATTTACCGTGACTATGTGAACAGCGGTGTTGTCGCCACAACGCTCACACCAAACAGAAGAAGATAGGACAATGACCTCATTTTAATGGTCATCGTCCTAATATACCCAACAATGGGACACTTTTAGCCCCAATCCTGCCCAACTTCCCTGCGATCTTCTCTTCAAGAGGACAAATATGTCTGACCGATTTGGTCGGCATAGGCGACCGTAGATGAGAAGAGAATAATTCCGCTCATCTGCTTCGTCTTTAATGAAGGACGATTAGGCTATGAGCAGTGTAATGCCACAACCACAAACCGCGCCAATTGTAGCCTGCACTATCAGTCGTGATGTGCAGAACTTCGATTTATTGATTGAAGATATGGAAACAGTTCTTGGCGAAAGCTGGGGCGATCTAGGCTTTGGCGAGGTATTGGCCTTTCTAAGACAGCCAGAATCCGATGCGATGGAATTCTTTGCATTGGCAATGGACAAGGAAGACGAAGACAATCTTGTCTTGATGTCAGAGATCATCACCCACGCTAAAGAACGCAATATCAAAGTTATTTTGATTGCCGAGGACGTAACGCCAGCGTCATTGCATTCATTGCTGCGCAACGGGGCTGATGAGTTTGTCCCCTATCCGCTACCAGAAGGCGAATTGGCACAAGCGATCGAACGCATTCGCGCACCCGAAATTCCAGTTGTGACACAGCAAGCGGCACCAATCTTGCAATCAGGTTCACAGAAAAACGGTGCTGTTCTCGCAGTTCATGGATTGGCTGGCGGAACCGGTGCGACCACACTTGCCGTAAACCTAGCATGGGAGCTTGCTACCGTTGCTGGCGACACGTCTCCTTCAGTTTGCCTGCTGGATTTCGACTTACAGTTTGGTGCGGTTTCGACCTTCCTAGACTTGCCGCGTCGTGATGTAGTTTATGAAATGCTGTCTGATACAGAAAGCATGGATGAAGAGAGTTTCGCCCAGTCTTTGTTGACCTATCAAGACAAAATGGAAGTCCTGACTGCGCCAGCAGATATGCTGCCACTCGATCTAATTTCACCAGAAGATATTGGGCGCGTAATTGCTATGGCACGCAGTCATTTCGACTATGTTGTTATCGATATGCCATCAACATTGGTTCAATGGTCAGAAACTGTCCTTCAAGAAGCGCACGTCTATTTCGCGACCTTAGAGCTAGACATGCGTTCTGCCCAAAACACACTCCGTTTCAAGCGTGCTCTTCAGTCCGAAGAGCTGCCCGTTGAGAAACTGCGCTATGCAGTGAACCGTGCCCCGAAGTTTACCGATCTTAGCGGTAAGACCCGGATCAAACGGATGTCGGAAAACTTGGATATTTCAATTGAGCTACAACTGCCCGACGGTGGCAAGCCTGTTTCTCAAGGCGGCGATCATGGCCTGCCTTTAGCAATGACAGCCCCGAAGAACCCGTTGCGTAAAGAGATCGCCAAACTGGCTGCCTCGATCCACCAACTTAACGACGATCAAGCCAAAGCGGCCTAACCAATAGCGGGGCATTTACGATGTTTTCAAAATATAAAAAACCATCAGCGACAGCACCAGCTGCAGCGCAACCTTCCAAGGTTACTGAATTGGCCAAGGTCGCAACCCCAGAGGCGGCTGCAAAAGTTGCACGTAAAGCTTCACCTGCGGCGGCTGCACAAGTTGTTCCAATGGATAAAGAACGCAAGCGCAAGGACCGCATTGGCGATCTTAAGCTAGAATTGCACCGCGTCTTATTGAATAGCCTAAACCTTGCAGCACTAGAAAACGCAAGTGAAACAGAGTTACGTCAAGAGATCCAAGCAATCACCAGCGAGTTCCTGGAAGAGAAAGCCATCATCCTTAACCGGGAAGATCGCCAAATCCTGAACAAAGAACTGTACGACGAAGTGACAGGGCTTGGTCCACTTGAGACCTTGCTGCAAGACGATAGTGTGAACGATATCTTGGTAAACGGCCCACAACAGATTTTTGTTGAGCGCGCTGGTAAACTGCAATTAACCGACATCACGTTTAAAGACGAACGCCATCTTTTGCGGATCATCGACAAGATCGTTTCCGCTGTTGGCCGTCGTGTCGACGAAAGCAATCCCTATGTGGATGCGCGCCTTAAAGACGGTTCTCGTTTCAACGCTATGGTTCCGCCGGTGGCCGTGGACGGCAGCCTCGTTTCCATTCGTAAGTTTAAGAAGGACAAGCTGGGAATCGACGACCTTGTCGATTTTGGCGCCTTTACCGAAGAAATGGCGGCCTATCTTCAAGCCGCCGTTGCTACACGTCTGAATGTTATCGTTTCCGGCGGTACAGGCTCAGGTAAAACGACCACCCTTAACGCTTTATCCTCGTTCATTGACAACGACGAACGCATCCTAACGATCGAAGACACCGCCGAGCTTCAGCTGCAACAGACCCATGTTGGCCGGATGGAAAGCCGCCCGCCCAATGTTGAGGGGAAAGGGGAAGTTTCCCCGCGAGATTGTTTGAAAAACGCCCTTCGTATGCGACCTGACCGTATTATCGTCGGTGAGACCCGCGGCGAAGAAGTTATCGACATGTTGCAAGCCATGAACACCGGCCACGACGGATCAATGACCACAATTCACGCCAACTCTGCACGAGATGGTGTTTCACGTCTTGAGAACATGATCGCGATGGCAGGTATCGAAATGCCACTTAAAGCCGTGCGTTCGCAAATCTCATCGGCTGTGAACTTGATCGTTCAGGCTTCTCGCCTTCAAGACGGTTCACGTCGCATGACATCCATCACCGAGATTACCGGGATGGAGGGCGACGTTATCTCGATGCAAGAAATCCTCCGCTATCAACGAGTTGGCTTAACGCCAGACAACAAAATTATCGGCCATTTCACTGCTACCGGTGTCCGCAGCCACTATGCCGAACGTTTCCGCATGTGGGGCTATGATCTACCTGCGGCAATTTACGAACCCGTTGCAGCCCAATAATGCCATTTAGGAGAGACTGACATGAGTGCAGAACCAATTATCTATGGCCTGATCTTTATCGGCGTGCTTGTGCTGGTCGAAGGCCTGTATCTGGTGGCATTCGGTAAATCCATCAGCATGAACAGTCGCGTCAATCACCGACTAGAAATGTTGAACAAGGGTGGCCGCCGCGAAGAAGTTTTAGACCAGCTGCGCAAAGAAATGCGTCAGCATATGAGCGCGAAAAGCATTCCACTATACTCTTTGTTAGCTGCAAAAGCGCAGAAAGCAGCCATTGCTTTCACGCCGCAGCAACTTTTGATGGTTATGGGCGGTCTAAGCACGGTGGCATTTATTGGCTTAAGCGTCGGTACAGAAACTGAGACGCCAGTCAGGATTGTCATATCCATCGTCATCGGCGTTGGTGCAGTTTTTTTCTGGATTTCGTCCAAGGCCAATAAACGTATGTCCATGATCGAAGAACAGCTGCCTGACGCTGTTGAGCTGATGGTACGTTCTTTGAAGGTAGGGCATCCATTTGCATCCGCGGTACAGATCGTTGCCAAAGAGGTGCAAGACCCGCTTGGAACCGAGTTTGGTGTGATCGCGGACGAAGCGGCGTATGGACGGGATGTTGGTGAGGCTTTGAAAGACATGGCCGAGCGACTGGACATGCAAGACATGCGATTTTTGGCTGTGGCCGTAACGATTCAACAGCAGGCTGGTGGTAACTTGGCTAAAATTTTGGCTGGCCTCGCACAAGTTATACGTGCCCGCTTCCGCCTATTTCGTCGCGTCAAAGCTATCACAGCTGAGGCGAAATGGTCAGGTAAATTCCTATCCGCCTTCCCACTTGTCGCACTGGTTGTGATCAATCTTGGCGATCCACACTACTATGATGAAGTCTGTGAATCCGAAGTCTTCATTCCTGCCTGTATAGCTGTGGGCATGTTCTTGGGCGTCAACCTTTTCGTCATGCGCATGCTGACCAATATCAAAGTCTAAGGAAACAGAATATGGAAACCCTCAGCACGATCAACTTGGCAATACTGGACCTGTTAGGTCCAATTGGGCCAATCATCCTTGCTGGTGCATTGGGCCTAATCATGGTCGCCTTGACCGTTGTCATGATGTTGCGTCAACCCGAAGACCCAATGGAGAAGCTGAAGCGGGCGGCGTCAGGTAAAACTGAAGACAACCAACACCGAGAGAAGTTGCGCCAAGGTGGACATAACCAACAGCTGGATAAATTCGCCAGTTTCTTGGAGCCACAAGATACTGCCGAACTTGGCAAACGCCAGCTTCAGCTGCGTCAAGCGGGGTATCAATCCAAAGATGCAGTCCGATATTTCCACTTTGCCCAGTTGGTATTGGGGATTCTGGGCCTAATCGGTGGTGTGCTATGCTTTAGCTTGGTTCTGTCGGCTGATAGTGCCGAAGTCACAACCCAAAAAATGATCATGTATACAGTTGGACCTGGTGGCATTGGTTACTATATCCCCCAATACTGGATTACCCGCCGCGTCGAAGCGCGCAAAGAAGAAATCACTTCGGGCTTTCCTGACAGTCTGGATATGATGTTGGTTTGTGTCGAAGCGGGGCAACCACTGGATCAGTCCATTGTTCGTGTCGCGAGAGAGCTACATGCCTCTTATCCGGCCCTCGCGGAAGAATTCGACGTTGTCGCCTACGAAATGAAGGCTGGTAAAGACAAAGAAACGGTTCTCAATGACATGGGCGAACGTTGCGGCGTTCAAGACGTGTCGTCATTTGTGACCGTTTTGGTACAATCAACGGCATTTGGTACATCAATTGCGGATGCTTTACGGGTTTATGCAGGCGAGATGCGTGACAAACGCGTAATGCGGGCGGAAGAGGCCGCAAACAAGTTGCCAACGAAGATGACCCTTGCCACAATGATGTTAACAGTGCCGCCTCTATTGATCATTCTTGTTGGTCCTTCCGTCCACGGCATTACAAAGATGAATAATATGGGTGGCCAATAGCCATGAAAACCAACCGCTGGCGGCCAATGCTCGCAGCAACCTTAACCATCGGACTTGCCGCTTGTTCTTCAGGCGGCATTTCTGCGTCCAAAGACGGCGTTTTTGCACCAGGAGTTGACCAGCGCAAAGAGGCTGTCGACGGCGTCGATGTTGGTCATCGCTTGCTTGAGGCCGGCGAGTTTGAATTGGCGCTACGCTCATTCTCGAGAGCCACCCTTGCCAACGGTGGGGTCAACGCAGAAATCCTTGCAGGTTTTGGCACGGCTAATCTTGGACTAGGTCGTTTGGGCGAAGCGGAAAGATTGCTCAGGCGGGCTTCCTTGCGCGATGACGCATATGCAGAGATCTGGAATAACCTTGGTGTCGTCCTGATGGAGCAAGGTGAAACCGTCGAAGCCGTTCAGGTTTTTCGTAAGGCATTTGCCCTTAACAACGGTGAAAGCGCACAAATTCGCGACAACTTGCTCTTAGCACTCGCAAAAACGGAAAATTCTGCGTATACTGATCCTAAAAATAACAAATATAAATTGGTGAGACGCGGCGGTAGTGACTACCAAATCAGCGCAACATCATGACCGAGACAGAGCAGTAAAAAGGACGCAAAAATGCGCCAATCTATTTTCGTTTCTACAGCATTGGCTGGACTGGTGTTTCTTTCTGCGTGTGCGGAAAAGAACGCCGATGATACCGTTGAGCGTGCATTTCAAGACGTAAACGTCGTCGATGCGACAAACCTAACTGACGTCATGTTGACCGTTGCCGATCCAAATGAAGCGGTGAATTACTTCAAGCGTTCCGTCAAGGAAGACCCTAAACGGATCGATTTTCAGCGTGGTTTGGCTGTAAGCTTGGTCCGCGCAAAACGCTATACCGAAGCAGAGATTGCATTTGGTAAAGTGGTGAAAATGGATGAATCAACTTTGGACGACAAAGTTGATCTTGCCGACGCAATGGTTCGTTCTGGCAACTGGGCTGGTGCAGAAAAGACACTAGACTCCGTCCCCCCGACACACGAAACATTCAAACGCTACCGCCTTGAAGCAATCATCGCTGACAGCAACAAAGAGTGGAAAAAAGCCGACAGTTTCTACGAAACTGCTGCAGGCCTGACAACTCGTCCTGGCAGTGTCATGAACAACTGGGGTTACTCGAAACTGAGCCGTGGCGAATTCAAAGCCGCCGAACGATTGTTTGGCGATGCGGTTCGACAGGACCCCGGATTATTCACGGCAAAAAACAACCTCGTCCTCGCCCGCAGCGCACAAGGCAACTATACCTTGCCAGTGATCCCAATGGATCAAACTGAACGTGCGCAACTGTTACACACGATGGCACTGTCCGCCGTGAAACAAGGTGATGTCGAAACCGGTAAAAGCCTGTTGCGCGATGCGATTGAAACGCATCCACAACACTTTGAAGCGGCCGTGCGTTCGTTACACGCGCTAGACAACAGTAGCAAAAACGGCTGATCCATGATGACTATTACAACATACTCTGCCTTGTGGTTCCTGCCATTTGTGTTGCCAATCTGCCTTTACGTGGCTTTCACGGACATGCGCGAGATGCGCATCACAAATCAGGCAGTTCTCGCTTTGGGCGCAGTATTCATAGCCGTTGGCTTGATTGCCCTGCCGTTTGACGCCTATCTATGGCGGCTCGCCCAACTGGCCATCGTATTGGTGGTCGGCATCATCTTAAATGCAGCGGGTGCAATGGGTGCAGGTGACAGCAAATTTATCGCCGTTGCTGCCCCGTTTGTCGCGCAGGGTGACGTTCGTATGCTGATACCATTGTTTTGCATCATAATGTTAGCTTCTGTCGCGGCTCACCGTTTGGTAAAACATACCCCTCTACGCCGTCTAGCACCACATTGGCTCAGTTGGGATCAAGGCAAGAAATTCCCGATGGGGCTTGCGCTGGCGTCTACGCTTACTTGTTATTTGGCTCTTGGAGTGATTCACGGATACAGTTGAGAACCAAACAATAATCGTTATCAAGCCATATTGTTGACCGATTAGGTTGATAGTGCTCAACCAAGCAAAACTGTTGAGGCAAAATAATGAATATGCAGACCACTGCTGTCATGGCACCCCCTGCCCCCAAGCAAATACACGAAATGCAGTTGCCCGTCGTCATGATGCGCGACATCCTGATCAAAACCATGTTCCGCAAAAACGTGGATATGGTCACAGAACTTGCTGCCGCAGTATGCTTGCCCATTCAAGTGACCCAAGAGTTGGTAGACATGGCCCGCGACCAGCGTTTGGTCGAAGCCACCGGTACGTTGAATGCCAACAACGGAAATGAAATGGGGTATCAATTGACGGACGCCGGCAAAGCTCGCGCCCTAGATGCGTTGTCCCAGTCTGAATATTTTGGTGCAATGCCCGTGCCTTTGGATGTCTACCGTGAACAGGTGAAACGCCAGTCTATCCGCAACCTCATGGTAAGCCGTGACATGTTGACGAATGCAATGGGCCACCTTGTTCTCCCAGATGAACTTATCGGTAATTTAGGCCCTGCTGTATCTGCTGGACGATCGATCCTAATGTATGGCCCCCCAGGCAACGGAAAATCCAGTATTTCTAACGGCATCCGCGACGCGCTTGGTGACAAAGTATATGTGCCACGCGCAATCGAATATGCGGGTCAGGTGATTACCGTTTACGATCCAATCGTGCATAGTTCAGTTGAGGACGACATTGACGACCCAACCAAGCTACGCAGAACATCTGGTAAGTTTGACACGCGCTATGTGTGCTGTGAACGCCCAACCGTTATCACCGGTGGTGAGCTGTCGTTGGACATGCTTGATCTCGTTTACAACCCAACCGCTAAAACCTATCAGGCCCCTCTTCAGTTGAAGTCGACTGGCGGTATCTTTATCGTCGATGACCTTGGCCGTCAGGCTGAGTCACCGCAATCGCTTGTGAACCGTTGGATTGTGCCGCTGGAAGAAAGCAAAGATATTCTAGCGCTGCAATCAGGTGAAAAATTCGAAGTGCCGTTCGACACGTTAGTCATATTTTCAACCAACTTCCATCCTAATGAAATTTTTGACCAAGCCACTTTGCGTCGAATTTTCTTCAAAATAAAGATCGACGGCCCAAATCAAGCGAACTATCTGAAAATTTTCTCCTTGGTTGCGAACAAAAAGCAGATGCCTTTGAACGAAGCCGCGTTAATCCATCTATTGAAGGTCAAATATCCAACGATCGACAATTTATATGCAAACTATCAACCAATCTTTCTAATCGATCAAATGATCTCGATTTGCGAGTTTGAAGGTATTCCCTATCAAATGACACCAGAACTGATTGATCGTGCGTGGGCAAACATGTTCGTCAAAGACGAGACCATCGTCAAATGATTGGCCTGGCTGGATGTGGCCGAATGGGCAAGCCCATGCTTGCGTCCCTTCGCAGCATGGGCTTACGCGCTAAAGGTTTTGATGTCGTCGACCGCGGCTCTGATTGGATCACAACTGATCCACAGCGGTTCTCGCGAGACCTTAGCACGTTGATAACAGTGGTACGAGATATCGACCAAACTGACGACGTGCTATTCAATGTCCAAGGTTTTGTCGATTCTGCGCCCAAACTGGAACGGATCATAATTTGCTCTACGCTTTCTCCCAAATATGTCCGTGCCCTTCGCACGCGCATTCCTGAAAACATTGTGCTGATTGATGCCCCTATGTCTGGTGCACAGATCGCTGCAGAGCAAGCAGAGCTAAGTTTTATGCTCGGTGGCACAAAAACTGACTTAGATGATGCGCAAATGTTGTTTGCATCCATGGGCACAAATTTCCACCGCATGGGTGCGTTTGGTTCGGGTATGCAGGCCAAAGTGTTAAACAACATGTTAGCAGCCTCACATACCGCCATGACGCGGATGGTTTTAGACTGGGCCGATGAAGCTGGGCTAGACGAAAAAGCCATGCTCGAGTTGATCGACACCTCATCTGGGCAGAATTGGCTAGCCTCTGGTTTCAATAAAATTGAATTTGCACGTGATGGTTACACCAATGAAAATACGATCGGCATTCTGGTCAAGGACGTGGAGTCAGCAATCGACGCAGCGCCAATTGGCGCAGACCTATCGCCTGCCAAAATAATTCAGAAAATGATCTTTAATCTAAAACCTCGTCAATAACGGCCCAAATCCTACCTATAGAACTCCTAGGACCCCTAAATCAGGTTCATATTTTCGACACACCGGAACCATGTCCCCGTTTGACAGCACTAAAAAGGGGCGACCTTTTACTGTTATCGTCTCAGCTATTTCGGCAAGTGCAACCCAGTGAGATCGATGGGCACAGATGCCCGTGATTTCTGAAACTTCATCGACCGCATCTGAAAACCGCATTCGTAAGTCAAAAGTTCCGACATTGGTAATAACCCGAACAATATGCCCATCAATCGCCAAATGGACAATCTTTCCACAAAAATCTTCAGGTAAACGGCGAACTAGACGCGCAACCTTTGGCTCATCAACCATTGTAGAGCCAGGCTGTATTAAAAAAATAGGTCATCCCAAATCGAAAAATACTAGCCGAAACACAGATCGCAAAAACAACCAAAGTCATCCAAAAAACTGTGGGCGGATCGTCTAGCGGCCCTGGATAGCGCTGGAATGTCCACATCCACAAAAATGGTGTGAATAAAATTGTTGTCCCGAATATGACAGATCCTCCTTTTAAAAGGGGATGCCAATCGCTTCGGTACTTCCAGACTAAATTCTGGAGCGAAAGTGCTATCGAAATACTAACAGAACTTAGTACAAACCAGTAGATAAAACGCTGAATAACTCCACCTGATCTATAGGTGCCAAATGGGCCTGACAAAGATAATAAAATGCCTGCGACAGTCAGTAATCCGAACCGGATCAATAACGTTCTAAGGCGGGGAGATGTTCCGAAACGGGAAATCATTACTCTTAACTTTGGTAAAAACAATTTTTGGCTCAAGTTTTAAAATGCAATCAGTTGACGCAACTTTAACGCCACCCTCAAAAATCACAACCACCGATGGGAATTTGCAAGAAAAAACAAAGTTAAAGTAGAAATTCAGTAAAGCCTGTGCTCGAGGAGTTTCAATAAAGCCAGGAAAAAACGTAGCGCAGGGCAGCAATGCCGCCCTGCGTAGATCTTAAGCGGTTAGGCCCTCTGGCTCAGCCAAACCATTTGCACGGCAACAAGCCGTGATTGTATTCGCAAGCAAACAAGCAATCGTCATAGGGCCAACGCCACCTGGAACAGGTGTAATCGCCCCAGCAACAGCCGAAACTTGCGCGTAATCAACGTCACCCAATAATTTACTTTTACCCGGTTTATCGGGATGCGGTCTGCGTGTGATACCAACGTCAATGACAACTGCACCTGGTTTAACCCAATCAGCCTGCACCATCTCTGCGCGCCCTACAGCAGCAACTAAGATATCAGCACGGGCACAAACCTCTGCGAGGTTATTCGTCCGAGAGTGGGCAATTGTCACTGTGCAGTTCTCTTGTAACAACAGCTGCGCCATCGGCTTGCCGAACAGGTTTGAGCGACCAATAACAACAGCGTTTTTTCCGGACATGTTGCCAATCTGATGACGCAGAAGCATCAGGCAACCAAGCGGCGTGCACGAGACCAGTCCGGTCTCCCCGCTGGCCAGAAGACCCGCATTAACAACGCTAAGGCCATCGACGTCTTTCGACGGGTTAATGCGTGCAACAACTGCGCGTTCATCTAAGTGATCAGGCACAGGGAATTGGCAAAGAATACCGTGAACACTATCGTCAGCATTTAGTTTATCAATAAGGCCAAACAAGACCTCCTCGGAGACATCTGCTGGAAGTCTGTGTTCAAAGCTGTTCATTCCAACTTCAACAGTCTGTTTGTGCTTTGCCGCGACATAAACCTCAGACGCGGGGTCTGCACCCACCAGAACCACAGCCAAACCCGGTGTAATCCCGTTATCAGTTTTCAAGCGGGTTACATGTTCCCCAACTTGACCACGCACATTGGCCGCAAAGGCCTTTCCATCAATAACCGTTGCCGCCATTGCGCAATTCCTTTTGGTTTCTTTAGACTAAAAGCCCCCCACCGCTGGCAAGGGCAACCCAATTGGGCTCATTCAGAGCGACAAGCACTTTACCCCTTATCGCTCTGAATTGTGACTTAGAACAAGCCTTCGACTTCGCCTTTGTCATTCAGCATGATGTTTTCTGCTGATGGTACACGTGGCAAGCCTGGCATCGTCATAATTTCACCGCAAACCGCTACGACGAAACCGGCACCTGCACTTAGGCGCACTTCGCGAACTGGCACAGAGTGACCAGTTGGAGCACCGCGCAAGGTCGGATCAGTTGAGAAGCTATATTGTGTTTTCGCCATACATACAGGCAGATGACCGTACCCTTGGTCTTCCCACTGCTTCAGCTGGTCGCGGATTTTTTGATCCATCAATGCTTCGTCCGCGCGGTAAATGCGTTTACAAACAGTTTGGATCTTATCTGCCAATGACATTTCATCAGGATAGATCGGAGCAAAGTTTGCAACATCAGCATCTGCGATTTCAGCAACGCGTTTCGCCAAATCAGCAGAACCTTCAGAACCAAGTTCCCAGTGACGCGACAAGATGGCTTCTGCGCCTTGCTCAGATACAAAGTTTTTGATCGCTTGAACTTCGGCGTCTGTGTCAGTGACAAAGTGGTTGATCGCAACCACAACCGGAACACCAAATGACTTAAGGTTTTCGATGTGACGCCCAAGGTTTGGACAACCCGCTTGAACCGCAGCAACGTTTTCTGGACCAAGATCAGCCTTAGCAACACCACCATTCATTTTCATCGCACGCACAGTTGCCACACAAACGACAACTGATGGGGCCAAGCCCGCTTTTCGGCATTTGATGTTCATAAACTTCTCAGCGCCTAAATCGGCACCAAAGCCCGCTTCGGTCACAACGTAGTCAGCCAATTTCAACGCCGTCGTGGTCGCGATGACAGAGTTACAACCGTGGGCGATGTTCGCAAATGGCCCCCCGTGTACGAATGCAGGGTTGTTTTCCAGCGTTTGAACGATATTTGGCTGCATTGCGTCTTTCAGCAGAACAGTCATCGCACCATCAGCTTTGATGTCACGTGCAAAGACCGGTGTGCGGTCACGACGATAAGCCACGATCATGTCACCCAGGCGTTTTTGCAAATCTTGCAAGTCTTTGGACAAGCAAAGAATGGCCATAACCTCAGAGGCAACCGTGATATCGAACCCAGCTTCACGTGGGAAACCGTTGGACACGCCACCCAAAGAAGCCGTGATTTGACGCAACGCACGATCGTTCATGTCAACAACGCGGCGCCATACAACGCGGCGCGTATCGATCTCTAGTGAGTTGCCCCAATAGATGTGGTTGTCGATCATAGCAGACAGCAATGAGTGCGCAGATGTGATCGCGTGGAAGTCACCTGTAAAGTGTAGGTTCATTTCTTCCATTGGGATAACTTGCGCGTGGCCACCACCAGCGGCCCCACCCTTCATCCCAAAGTTTGGACCTAGCGATGCTTCGCGGATACAAACACATGCGTTTTTGCCGATGCGGTTCAAACCGTCACCCAAACCAACCGTGGTTGTGGTTTTACCTTCACCAGCTGGCGTAGGGTTGATCGCAGTCACAAGGATCAACTTACCATCTTCGCGGTCCTGAACCGAGTTGATAAAATCTTGGCTAACTTTAGCCTTGTCGTGGCCGTACGGCAGAAGGTCATCACTGGAAATTCCCAGTTTTGCGCCAATCTCTTGGATCGGCAACTTTGTCGCTTCACGTGCGATCTGAATGTCAGTTTTATAAGCCATGGGATTTCCTTAGGTCGGTGATACGGACGATAATGCTAAATCCCGCATACACCTCAGCTTCGCATCACGTAGGTTGCATTTCCGACATTTCCAAAGGTGGTTGCGGCGTCGAGTGCATTGCCCGTTTCTTTTTGGAAACCAAAGCGCTCTGATAGCGCAGCTAAGCCAACGCTTTTCCAATCCGTGGCAGACGGGCCTTTTTAAACAAGTTGCGCATTTGCCAATCTTCTCCAGACAATTTGCGCGCAGTTGCAAGCACTCCTTCGGCGACCGAGCTAACGACTTCGGGTGACGCCTGCCAAACTTGATACAGGTAACTATCAGGATCGATACGTGTTAGGCCTTCTTCAGCCAAAATATTACGAGGAAAATCCTTGGCATTGACCGTCATGATTGAATCTGCTGATCCCGTGATAGCGGCTGATAGCACATGAATATCATTTGCATCTGGCAACCAAAGTCGCGCCTGAAGGCCTGGGTTTGGTATAATTTCGGCCCGTGGCCACGCTGCATTCAAAAGAGCAATTTCGCCGCGTGCGAATACTTCGGCCTCAGGCCCAATCTTCAAAGTTGCGCGGGCCCATTCTTCTAGAACGCGCGGCGACCATTGAGGTTCGAATACCCCGGCGCGTGCGACCCCAAGCAACATCTCACGAGTTACGGTGGGGAATAATACGCACGCATCGAGGAAAATTCTCATAGACGGAAGAACAATGCCTTAAGGTATCCACTTTCCGACAATTGCGGAAGCAACGGGTGGTCCGCGCCAGCAAAGCCAGTGTGGATCAACGATGCACGACGACCACAGCGACCAATGCCGCGAACAGATGCTGCGCGGAACTGCGCAAGGTCTGCCGCGTGCGAGCACGAACAGAGACCCAAAATACCATCTTCGGCCACCAATGGTGCTGCAAGGCGCGCAATGCGTTCATAAGCGCGCAATCCCGCTTCTACGGCCTGACGTGACGGTGCGAAGGCCGGTGGATCACAGACAATGACGTCAAATTTGGCACCTTCAGCGCGCAAAGATGTCAAAACATCGAATGCATCGCCTTTACGTGTGCTGAATTTGTCGCCAAACCCCGCAGCCACAGCACCTTGTGTCGCTAGGTCAAGTGCAGGCGCAGAACCGTCAACGGCCATTGCGGATGCAGCACCGCCAGCCAAAGCGGCCAAACCAAATCCGCCAACATGGCTGAACACGTCCAAAACACGCGCGCCATTGGAAAGGCGTGAAACAAATTCGTGGTTTGGGCGTTGATCGAAGAACAGTCCCGTCTTCTGACCACCAATCAGGTCGGCCATATAGGTTGCGCCGTTCATCGTAACAGGGATCGGACTTTCAGGTGCAGAACCTATGACAACACCAGATTCGTCATCCAGCCCTTCCAAAGCACGTGTACGTCCAGCAGCATTTTTCAAAATATTGTTGATACCTGTCACTTCTGCCACCGCAGCCGCCAACATTGGCAAGTGGGTATCGGCCCAAGCCGCGTTCGGTTGAATCACGCAAGTGTCGCCAAAGCGATCAATCACAACACCAGGAAGGCCATCTGCCTCTGCGTGGATCAAACGGTAGAATGGAGCATCAAACAATTGCTCACGCAATTTGAGCGCGCGTGCGATTTTCGTTACAAACCAGGCATGATCCAACTGTGCATCTGGGTCAGTGTCCAGGACGCGTGCGATGATTTTCGAGTTCGGATTTACCGAAACTAAACCAAGGGGCTGGCGCAATTCATCTTGCAATACGGCCAAAGCACCAGGGGCTAATGCCTTGGTCCGACGGTCTGTAACCATCTCATTAGCATAGACCCATGGGAAACCATGGCGGATGGCACGTGCGTTTGCTTTAGGCATAAGCCGTACTACGGGGCGGGTGATATCATCAATAAGGGGCGCTGTCATAGCGCCCCCTCTAGTCTGCTTTGCCCCTTGGGGGAAGCTTAGATATTGTTCAGTGTCTGCATGAAGCCTAATTTTGGGTTCTCATAGCCGTTAGCCGTCCCTAATTCTTGACGAATTACGTTAGCCAAATGTTGTGTAATGCGAACTTTCTGCGTTAGGCCCTCTGCCTCTGCATCAATTGCTCTTTGGCCTCCAAGCCCGTCCAGATCAGCTTTGATGGTGCGCGGTGCGCCAATTACGGCACCTGTTGAAAGGTCACGAATCTGCATCGCGAATATGATCGAGTGAATTCCACCTGTCGTATAGCGTGCCTTCTCAGTCAGTGCGTGAAAGCGTTCGACACGAACATCCAAGCCAATAGTAACAGCACCATCAAACTCTTCAGTCCCTTTTAGGAGGCCCGCGTCAAAGATCGCCTTCACTTGCTCATGGCGATTGCCAGCAGCGTCACCACGCCAAACAATGTCGCCACCAGGAAGGTAGCTATTACGTTCGGATACTTTGAGTCTTTCGGGAACAGTTACATTAATTTCCCCAACGCTGACTGATGGCATCGTCTGAGCGAAAGCAAGAGTCTCTGGTTCAAACCTTGCGTTGCGCGTTGCTGTGTCGACTGATGCACATGCAGATACCATTGCACCCAAACCCAGCATCATAACCAATTTCAAAATTTTCATGTTGTCCTCCGGCCGAAATTAATCGGCAATTCTCATTTACTTAGGACATATTTGCCCCTCAATTGAGGCAGTATTGCGACAAGTTAGCTGCATTTCTGTGAAATTTTTCGAGACCAATTCGAGGTTCATCAAGAAATTGGTCTTGTTTTCATAGGTTTTAGCTTGGACGTATTCTTGAACGCCAGCCACCGCGCCGGCGTGGCGCGGACATCCCTGCCATACCTTCACACATCACCTCACTCATTGGGTGATCTGGAGTTGGCTCGCCGTACTGAACCAATAGCAACCGCAATGTCTGACCGGTATCCTGCTCCATAGGCAAACTAAGTGCCCAATCTAAAAAGATCGTTCGGCATTCGCTTTTAGTGATGCCATCCATCCGATATGCCTCATAGATAAGACCCTTTGGATCGTTCATATCACCTTTTCTCATTGATCAACCTTGTCCTCACCAGAACCAACAACACGCTCTATCACATCTTTTGCAGCTTCAAAGTGGTCCACCAATGCAAACTCCAGCGTGATCAAGTCGTCATAGCCCATTGTACGGCAAACGAATGCCATTGCGCCTTCGCCAATGTCTTCAGGTCTCAATACACCGTTGGAAAGTAATCGCGAGGCCAATTGTAACGCCCAACACTTGTCATAGCAGGCCTGCAAAACCTGTCTGTCGGCGTCATCTATTAAGCCATGCGCGACACATGCCTGCAATCCACTCATTGTTTCACGAGCAGGCGAACTATTTAGCAATGCGCCCGCCTGAGCGAATAGTTCAATATCTTGCATGCGACCTGCGCCAATCTTGGGATCCCAGATGCTTTCAGGTGGCCTTGCCGTAGCGATCCGTGCTCGCATACTGGCGACCTCTGCCAAAACAGTTTTGGCATCGCGCGGGGAATTAAGGATACCCCGCCTAAAGGTCTCAATATCCTGCCCAAGGTCATTAGGCCCCGCTACGTAGTCGGCTCGAGTTAGGGCAAGGTGTTCCCAAACCCATGCATTGTGGCGTTGGTAATCTTGGAAACTTGCCCAACTGGTTGCCACCGGCCCTTGGTTTCCAGACGGTCGCAGACGCATATCAACTTCGTACAAGCGACCTTGGGCCATTGGCACAGTTACGGCTGTGATCATCGCCTGCGTTAAGCGCGCGTAATAAGATCTGGTTGCCAGTTGTCGTGGCCCCTGAGAGATATCCACATTTGCGGGATCATAGATGACGATCAAATCAAGGTCGGAGCCAGTGTTTAACATCCCCGCGCCTAGTGAACCCATACCAAGGACTACAGCGCCGCGCCCCGGAGGCGGGCCATACCGACGCGCGAATTCTTCAACCACTGCCGGCCAGATCGCACCTACCACAGCACGGGCAAGATCATTGTATTGAACGCCCGCCTCTTTTGTGTCGATCAATCCGCGCAATAAATGCACCCCGATCCGAAAATGCAGCTCTTTCGTCCACCGCCGCGCAGTATCAAGCTTGGCTTCATAATCACTTTCGCGATCCAAAACCTCCCTCAAATCCGACTGTAAGGATACTTGGCCAATCCATTCGCTGAAAAAATCTCCGCCAATAACAGCATCAAAGACGGACGCATTGCGCGACAAATATTGGGCCAAGGCAGGTGACGTGCTGACAATATCAACCAACAATTCAACCAACTGAGGATTAGCATTGAATAGAGAAAACAATTGAACGCCTGCAGGTAACCCCCGCAAAAACCCATCCAAAGCCAATAGAGCCTCCTGGGGTTTTGCGGCTTGGGCAAGGCGCGAGACGATCGCTGGCTTGATCCGTTCGAATACGGCCGCTCCCCTCTCACTACGCAAAGCAGGATAGGTCCGCCAGCGCTCCATAATCTCAGGATCAAGAATTTGTTCTTGCACCGCGGCCACCGCGTTAGGCGCAAAGAACCCTTCTGTCGCGTCATGAACTTCATTTAGGCGACGATGAATATCCACCTCTAGATCTGAACGGTTCATATCCATCAGTGCTGCAAGGCGATCAAATTCGGCTTCCGAAGTTGGCAAATTGTGCGTTTGAGCATCCCGAACCATTTGCAAGCGGTGCTCGACCGTACGGTGCGCCACGTAGTGATTAGACAGGGTTTTCGCCAACTCAGGTGCGATCCATTCCTTCTGCGCCAGCCCCGCCAGCCCTTCGCGGGTTCCCTTCATCCGCAATTCCAGATCGCGTCCACCCGCAATCAGTTGGCGCGTCTGGGTGAAGAACTCGATCTCACGAATGCCACCGCGCCCCAGCTTCATATTATGACCAGCCAAGGTGATCTGTCCGCCCAACCCTTTGTGCTGGCGAATAGCCAAACGCATGTCATGTGCATCTTGGATAGCTGCAAAATCCAGATGCCTGCGCCAAACAAAGGGCCTCAATGTTTTCAGGAACCTATCACCGGCCTCTACGTCGCCAGCCGCGGAGCGCGCCTTGATAAAGGCCGCACGCTCCCAAGTGCGCCCAAGACTTTCATAATAGCGCTCTGCCGCCTCCATGGCGATGCAAACGGGCGTTGCCGAGGGATCAGGGCGCAAACGTAGATCTGTACGAAACACATACCCCTCACCTGTAAGGTCGCTAAGCAAAGCGGTCATTGCACGGGTCGCTCGAACAAACGCCATACGTGCGTCGGCAAAGTCGTTTGCATCAAACCGAGTCTCATCGAACAAGCAAATCAGATCAATGTCTGACGAATAATTCAATTCATTCGCACCCATCTTACCCATAGCAAGTGCAACCATACCGCCCGCTGTTTCGATGTCGTTTTCGTCCTGGCCAGGTAATTTTCCGCGCTTAATTTGCTGAGCTATCGAGGCACGCATTGCGACGGTGGTGGCCGTATCTGCAAATCGGCTAAGCGTTCCCGTGACTTCTTCTAAGGACCAGACCCCGCCAAGATCAGCTAAACCAGTTAACAAAGCGATCCTACGCTTTGCTTGGCGAAGCCGTGAACCGACAACATCATAACCACAAGACAAGCATGCGGCCAATTCTGTCTCAACCGCAGAATTCGGATTATCAAAGGCTGAAGCAATCCAATCCGCTTCTTTCGCAACCAAGTTTGCCAAATAAGGACTGCTGCCAGTTGCGCCCACTATCAAAGCTGAAATGGCAGGGGCGACCCCATGAACCAAAGCAGCCGTTTCGGCCCCACGTTCGGGGTTAAAAGGGCGCGGGCAGCGGGTCAGTTCAGCTTCAAAACTCATCCTCCTACTTTGACTGCCACCATCGTTAGGTCAATGGCAGTTACACGCTACGAGGCGAGGTTTCACTTGGCGAACATAAACAAAGCTCAAAAGTGCCTACACGGTCACCTAGAAGCCCTTGGGGCCGGTATGCCGATAGATGAAGTTAATTTGGCCGATGCCGCCTCTGAGATTAGGAATTACATACCCTCCGATTCAAAGACATAGAACTCAGCGGGGGCAAAAAAGCACATTTTCAGCTTTTCCATTAAAGAAACCCTGGAATCTCACCCCCCCATAACTAACTGAATTATTTACATAAAGTAAGTTAATGTAAAAAACATTCACATTAAGCCTTGCGTAAATCCCCGCAATAGCCATCTTAAGTAATGTAAAGCGCATTTACATTGCGTCTCACATTTAATTTTTAACCAAAGATGAAAGGCATCAAAATGACATCCTTATCCACAAACGCACCAACGGCTCAGACCCTTGGCTGGTTCGCCCGGTCTGAAAACTGGCTGGATGAAAAAGGCAAAGGCGCATGGATCGCGGCCATGGTGTTGGGTTTCATCTTTTGCTGGCCCGTTGGTTTAGCCCTCTTGCTATATATGATCTGGAGCAAACGTATGTTTTCGAAATCACACCGCACCTCAAACGGCATGGGACGTCATGCTATGCATGCAATGAAACCAACAGGTAATTCAGCTTTTGACACCTACAAAGCAGACACGCTTCGTCGTCTCGAGGAAGAGCAAAACAATTTTGAATCTTTCCTCGAACGCTTGCGTGATGCAAAAGACAAAGCTGAATTTGATCAGTTCATGGATGATCGTGCTGGCTCATCTGACAAAGGTGACACAGCAGCATAGTCTGAACCTTGAACTTACTAGCTCTCAGCCCCTACACGGGGCTGAGGCAATTCCCCCTAAACAGAGTGAAACAATGACACATCTACCAGATCCAATCAGCCAATCCGCTTTCTACGAAAACGTTCCTACCAAACGGCTTTTTGCGTGGGTCCTCGATGCAGTCATTATCTTGGGTATTTGCCTTATTGTGCTGCCGTTTACAGGCTTCTTAGGCATCTTATTTTGGCCGCTGATGTGGCTGGTGGTTGGTTTTGCTTACCGTACGATTACCATCGCAAACGGATCAGCCACATGGGGTATGAGGCTTGTATCGATCGAGTTGCGCAATCGCACCGGTGCGCGCCTTGATTTGACTGAAGCCGCACTTCACACGCTTGGCTATACTATAAGTATAGGTATTTTTTTGCTGCAGGCTGTCTCTATTGTATTGATGTGCGCCAGTATGCGTGGTCAAAGTTTAACCGATCATGTCTTAGGAACGGTCATGTTAAACAAACAAGCACGCCGGTAATTGCCCGCAGTTCAAACATTTACACGCAATGATAGTGTGCTAAGGTTGAATCGAAGCTTAAGTAATTGAATGCGCCACACACTCCCCATAGCGCCCCAGTTTTATGTGACGGCACCACAACCTTGCCCGTACCTTGATGGCAGGACCGAGAGAAAGCTGTTCACAGCACTTCAAGGTGACAATGCACAAGACCTGAATGACAGCCTATCCCAACAGGGCTTTAGACGGTCCCAGAATGTCCTTTACCGCCCTTCTTGCGCAGAGTGTTCAGCTTGCTTGTCCGCCCGCATTGATATCAGGCATTTCTCGCCAACCAAGAGTCAGAAGCGGGTAATCCGGCGTAATGTTGATGTATCCAGACGCGCCACATCCCCTTGGGCGACTGAGGCCCAGTACGACTTGTTCCGCACTTATCTAGATGCACGTCATTCCGATGGCGGCATGGCAGAAATGGATGTCTTTGAATTCGCAGCGATGATCGAAGAAACCCCCATTCGCAGTCGTGTGGTTGAATATGCATTGGATGACGAGCTGATCGCCGTCGGTCTGACAGACGTATTGGCGGATGGGCTAAGCATGGTCTATTCGTTTTTCGATCCAGATCTCGAGCGCCAAAGCCTTGGCACCTACTTGATCCTCGATCACATCCGTATCGCGCAAGAAGCTAATCTACCGTATGTCTATCTCGGGTATTGGGTCCCAGGTAGCCAGAAAATGGGCTACAAAGCAAACTTTGCAGGCCTAGAAATATTCACTGGTGGTCGGTGGCAACCAGTTCCGGATCCGAGCAAAATATCCGCCGACATGCATCCCTTGTCCAACGATCCAATTTCAGAACAAGTCGCCAACATTCGCTTGCCGGGCATTCAATCCGCCCGCTGATATAAGAGAGCTTAGAAAATTTCCAAAATGGCTGCAGTTACATCGAGCGATGTACACGAACGGTATTTTGCCACCTTAGCCATCCTCAATTTGGAACCAGCAGCAAAAAGGCCACCCGACGAAGGGTGGCCTTTTTAGTCTGGTTTATTGTGAAAGTTAGTTCGGGATCAAATCCGGCAGGAACGTCACCACGCTCGGGAAGGTCCACAACAAGCCCAACCCTGCGATCTGGATCAACACAAACGGGACAATCCCACGATAGATATGCCGCGTAGTGACTTCCTTGGGTGCAACTCCGCGCAGATAGAATAACGCAAAGCCAAAGGGCGGCGTCAAGAACGAAGTCTGTAAGTTCACCGCGATCATGATCGTTACCCACTTAGGATCGAATGTGCCGCCATAAATGACAGGGCCAACAATCGGGATAACAATATAAATGATCTCAAGGAAATCCAGAACAAAGCCCAAGACGAACAGCACAAGCATCACGATCAAGAACACTGTGATCTCGTTATCGAATGATTTGAGGAACTGCTGAATATAATGTTCACCCCCAAAGCTGATAACAACAAGGTTCAACAACTGTGACCCGATCAGAATGGTAAAGACCATCGATGTCACCTTGGCGGTTTCACGTACAACAGGGGTCAAAACACCTGAAGTGAAAAGGATCCAACACGAGAACAGCAAGCCAAACATGGCATAAAGATAAGCACCATATGCAACGAAGAAGGCAAACCAGCTTTCAAAGCTCACGTCATCCTGATTTATCCGCAGGTCGAAATTCACGCCTACAAGGATACAAACCCCAATTGCTAGCGTGGACCAGATGATCACCTTTGGTGAACGATCTGTGTCAGACAATTTACGATAGGCTGCCAACATGATCGCGCCCCCTGCCCCAAGTGCAGCGGCTGGCGTCGGGTTGGTGATACCACCCAAAATCGAACCAAGAACCGCAACGATCAGCATCAGCGGTGGGAAGACAACGCGGATCAACTCATTCTTGGCACACATCGCGCCGGCATGAACGACACCGTAAAGGACCGCCACGAAGGGTAAAAACATGATCACAACGTAAGAACCAGGCGAATTGGAAGGACCCAAAATAACAATGTCCACCAACAATGCGACCAAGACACCAATGCCACCGATGATAAGAGGCCGCGTATTCGACGATGGGGAAACCCCGCGTCCGATCACCATCACAAGGCTAAACAACAACAATAAGATTGCCGTGCCAGTACCAATGGGTGCCGCGCCATCGATCTTGGCCTGTTGTGCAATCGCGAATGCTTCTTCGGACAGACGTTCGGATTGGACGACCCCACCAGCAGCCTCAATTGCGACTTGTTGCGCGATGGCTGCATCCCATGCTGGAAGGCCATGCAATTCGATCATTGCAACCTTACACGCCTCAGACACATTGGTCCGCAGTGATGCACTATCTCCAATGTCAGAGAACGCTGAGATCACGGTGCTTTGGCCGCCGATAATACCCAAATTCCCCAAAAGAACTGTTCCTACAATCAAAGCGATTGGTACGAAAAGGAAGAATGTCATTGCTTCATTGCGTGTGATGGGTTCGGAACTTGTTGTGCCCATCTGTACCGCTGGTGCCTTGCTGGGATTAAGCAAAGCGTATCCAAATGCATAAAGCGCATAAAGAACGGCCAGCAAGATCCCTGGTACCAATGCCGCCTGGAACAAGGTGCCAACAGATAGAACCGCAGGTTCCCCAAGATAGCTTAGAGCATCTGTACAGCCAACTGAAATTGCGCGGGCTTCTTGTGCTGAGGAATACAAATCCCCCGCTAAAGTGCCAAGTAAAACGATTACGATTGAGGGTGGAATAATCTGCCCCAAAGTACCTGAAGCCGCGATGACCCCCGTCGCAATCTCGGGACTGTACCCATTGCGTAACATTGTTGGTAGGGCCAGCAATCCCATTGTCACAACAGTTGCGCCCACAATGCCAGTCGATGCGGCAAGGAATGCACCAACGACAACAACGGACACAGCCAAACCACCTGGTAACGGGCCAAAGACACGCGCCATTGTCGTTAGCAAATCATTTGCAATTTTAGAACGCTCTAGTGTGATCCCCATAAGAACAAACATCAAAACGGCCAAAAGGGTTTCAATGGATTGTCCTGCCAGAACACGCTCGTTCATGCGGTTCACAACGAAGGATACATTGCGATCCATCGCCACTTCCCAGCCTTTAGGGAATACAGCTTCGGCAACGCGGGGCAATTCAGGATACCTGAATATACTGATTTTATCCGCACCAACTCCTGCAGTGATCAAATCCTGATACATCTGGCTCGAGTCGTCGATCGCTTGGTGGATCAACAGGCCCGCGCTGTCTAAAGACGCGATAATACCAAAAGAAATGATACCAGCACCACCAATGGCAAACGCCACTGGAAAGCCGGAAAGAATACCACCAAACAGGGTGATAAAGACAATGATCAGGCCAACTTCTACGCCATCAAGTCCAAACAACATCAGTGGGTCCCCTCATAGGCTTCTTCACCTTCACCCAAGGAATCCTTGTCGAGGTATTTGTTTTCACTTTCTTCACCCTCTTTCCATTCAAGGAACGAGCGATAGAAAAACGCGATCGCGTGGATAAAGACCATTGCGGTGAAGGCCACCAACAAAATCTTAAATAGGAAGTATCCAGTAAAGCCATTCGGGCTAAATCCGATGGTCTCGACATTCCAACGCAGCGCGCGCGCCTTGTTCACCAGACGATCTAACGTGTCAGACGCAGAAGGATTTGGTACGATCAGGTGGCGCCATAAAAAGTACCAGCCATACATCCACGTCAGAACGGCAGATGGCACCATGAAGATAAGTGACCCAAACATGTCGATCATCTTTTTGGTCCGGAATTTGACGGCCGCATAAACCAAATCGACACGCACGTGGCTGCCTTGCACAAAGGCATAGGTGACGCACATGCAAACGACCAAAGCGTTATAAAGTTTCAGCTCTTCGGCGAACCAACTGATATCAAATTGTAGAGGAATACCAAAACCGATCGAAATGTCGGGGCGCGTAAAGATGCGCTGTAAAAACACGATCATGATCTGTTGTAGAACCATCACAAGACCAGCCCATGCAAAGAACCGACCAACCGTATTGGCAAAGCCCTCGAGAACACTGACGACGCCCCACATGAATTTGTTATTGATCATGCCATAAATGGTCATGCCCAAGATGATTGTCGCAAGGACAAAGAAAAATTCGACAGAACCGCCGTAATAAACAAACCGCATTAGCGATTGTTTGTCTTCCAACGTGTTCTCCCACGTCAGCCAATCCAACCACATCGGCGCGTTGATGATCGCTACCGGTACATTGTAAAAAGCTTCCAGAAAATTTCCAGAGATGAATTGCAAAACGCCACTGGATTGAAACTGGTCCAAGCAGCTGATGTCACCCTTGGCATCTGTCGCAGCCCGGAAAAATCCGGTGCATACTGTTTCGTCTGTCATTGTGCCCCCTCAAGCCGCGGAACGCGGCGCAACATTTCAAGGCTGTGCTGGCCCTAGATTGCGATACCGTTCAAAAAGGCCCCTTTCAAAAGGGGCCTTTCCGATAGATTTGGTAAACGGCTTAGTTGCCCAGAACGCGGTTGCGTTGCTGTACGTAGTAGCCATCTGATTTGTCGATCCAAGAAGAAGATGACGCCATGGAAGCTTCGAATGATGCGCGTGTTTTTGCGAACAATTCGTCACCCATGTTTTCATCCATAACTTCTTTGGAAGCCGCACCAAATGCGTCCCAAACATCGTCAGAGAACTGAAGTGTTTTAACGCCTTGAGCCTGCAAACGAGCCAATGCAGCACCGTTGTTTGCCAATGTTTCGGCCAACTGAACGTGTGTTGTTGCACGGGATGCGTTTTGCAAAATTGCTTGGTGCTGTGGTGTCATGTCGTTCCAGACGTCCAAGTTAACGGAAGACGCCAAAGCAGAACCTGGCTCGTGGAAACCAGCTGTGTAGTAGACTTTTGCAACTTCTTGGAAGCCTGCGCGTTCGTCGGCCATTGGGCCAACCCACTCTAGGCCGTCCAAAGCACCGGAAGACAATGCTTGGTACAGTTCGCCGCCTGGGATATTTTGAACAGAAGCGCCCAATTTGCCCAAAACTTTGCCGCCCAAACCAGGCATACGGAATTTCAAGCCGTTGAAGTCAGCCGCTGAATTGATTTCGTTACGGAACCAACCACCAGACTGTGAACCAGAGTTACCTGACAACAAACCTTTGAGGTTAAAGATTTCACCGAGCTCATCGTGCAGTTCTTGACCGCCACCGTGCTCATACCAGTTGATAACTTCTTGAGCTGTGCCGCCAAACGGGACTGCTGTGAAGTAGGCGTACGCAGGGTGCTGACCGATGAAATAATAATCGGCAGAGTGGTACATATCAGCTTGGCCAGAAGACACAGCGTCAAATACTTCAAGTGCGCCAACAAGCTCGCCCGGAGCTTTTTTGTCGATGGTCAAGTTGCCATCTGACATTTCGTTAGTGAACTTTTCTAGGTATGACGCAGCATCATCAAGAACCGCGAAACCGCGTGGCCATGATGTAACCATTGTCAAAGTCCGTTTGCCTGTTGCGTATGCAGGTGCAGCCAAAGTTGTCGCAGCAGCGGCGGTACCGCCCATAGCAGATGTCTTCAAAAATGAACGACGATCCATAAGTTATCCTCCCAGATAATAGTGTCCCGCGCATCGCAAGGCTGCGCGCGCGGTCGTTTCGAATATCAAAACACTAACGCCGCATTTTTTTTTGGGAATACCTATTACTGCGTAGGCCACCCTTTTTTAAAATGCTTTCATCCCTGAAACGCATAATAAACAGGGGTTCCGACCTCTAAAGCGCGGCAAACTTAGGCACGATGAGTTATGCAGTTTGCGACATCAACCCTTTGATTCGGACTAATTCCCGCGTATCGATTCGTTTATGACCCGCCTGTTTCCTTATCTTCGACTGACCTACGGATTAAAATTGTCGCTCGTTGCGGCCATTCCCTTGATCCTTGCCGTGGCTGCAATTTCTACGCTTGTTACTGTACAGTCCCGCGCGCTTGCAGAACGTGAGATCAAGTCATTGGAAACCCAGCTTTTGGCAGCAAAAAAAGATGAGTTGCGCAATTACGTGACTCAAGCGCGCAACGGGTTTTACTTTATTTATGGCAATGCCGCCCCTAACGATGAAGAAGCGAAACGGCGGGTTCGCCAGATTTTGTCTGCTATGATTTACGGCGATGATGGGTTCTTTTTCGTTTATGACTATGATGGTACTAACTTGGTTAGCCCACGCCAAACCGACCGCATCAATCAAAACTGGGCCGGGGATACAGACAGCGAAGGCGTTGCTGTTGTCGATGAGTTGATCACGATCGCGCGCCAAGGCGACGGGTATCTGACCCATCTTTGGCCTAAACCCTCCACTGGTGAAGAAGGTCGCATGATTACCTATGTCACGTCCTTTCCATCTTGGCGGTGGGCCGTTGGTACCGGTGTGTTCATCGATGACGTTTTATCGTCTGTCGCCACAGCCCGCGCCGAGGTTGAGGCACGCGTAAAAAGCACCTTTGGGTACATTTCCGTTATTACACTCACTGCATTGGTTCTCGTTTTTGGCTCAGGCATGGTCATCAATTTCCGCGAACGCCGACTGGCGGATGCTAAACTCAAAAAACTAACCCAGCGTGTGTTTGATGCTCAAGAGGAAGAACGCGGGCGCGTGGCACGCGAACTGCACGATGGGATCAGTCAAATTCTTGTCGGTGTGCGATACGCCCTAGAAAGCGCACGCCGCCGATTGGCCAAAGGGGCCCCTGACGCTGATAGCTCTCTTGAGCAAGGTATAGAAAATCTTGGCACCGCAATCACCGAAGTTCGCCGCATCAGCCGCGACCTCCGTCCCGGCGTGCTAGATGATCTAGGATTAGGCCCAGCCTTAAAAACATTGGTTGAAGACTTTGAACAGCGCACCGGCATAGCAACCGATTTTGAAACAGTAGTCTTCCGCAACCGCCTGGATTCAAATGCCAAGACCGCGCTTTACCGGATTGCCCAAGAGGCGTTAACCAACATTGAACGCCACGCCAGCGCGACACGTGCTTCAGTGGACATGCGCGGTCACAAAAACGGGGCCACCTTGAAAATAAGCGACAACGGGTGCGGAATAAATGCGACCATGCGCAAGCGCGGGGCTGGAATTGGGCTGCGTAACATGGAAGAGCGAGTCGAACAATTGGATGGCCATCTTATCATTCGATCCTCGCATGGCTCCAACCGTGGCACAGTTATCCTTGCAACTGTGCCCTTGACCCGCCTTTTGTCTCCAGAGATCAAGGCCCAACAAAAATCTGAAAGCGACACATGAACCTCCCCATCCGCGTAGTGATTGTAGATGACCACCCGATGGTTGCCCAAGGTATCCAATCCGTTCTCGAAAGCTATTCAGAACTAGAGATCGTGGGCACCCTAAACAATGGCCGCGCTGTTGTTGAGCAGCTTGAGACATTGAACCCAGATGTGATCCTGATGGATCTGAACATGCCAGAGATGGGTGGACTAACTGCAACTGAGCTTGTTCTTGAACGCAGGCCCGGGACACGCGTGCTGATCCTCTCAATGCACGACAGTCAGGAATATATCGCGTCAGCACTTTCGCACGGTGCAATGGGTTACATCCTAAAAGACATACCAACCAATGAAATAAAACTCGCAATCGATGCTGTGATGAGCGGTGAACGGTATCTATGTACAGGCGCTGCAGGATCGCTGAAGCCAAAAAACGTTGGTGCCCGCGAAGCCCTAACTGGGCGTGAACAGACCATCTTGTTGCAAGTAGCCCAAGGAAAATCCAACAAAGATGTCGCTGGAGAGTTGGAAATTTCTGTTCGAACTGTGGAAACTCACCGCAAAAACATAAAACGCAAATTGGGCATCTCATCGACCGCAGGTTTGACACTTTACGCTATGGAACACGGGGTGCTGCAGGGGACCGGAACTGTCCGGTAGGAAGCAGCAGTGATTCTAGATGGCAGTTTTTGACAAATTCACCTTAACAAATTTGCATAAATGTCTCCAAGTTCGTTAATTTTGAAATTTAATGTCTCAAAATGCAAATTTTGTGATACTTATTTCGTATGGAGCTGTTGACGGCCCCCTAATCGGCCAATAATGTGAACTCAAGCAAATGAGAGGCCCTTAAAGTATGACACTTGTCGTCGTCATTTTAGGAACACAGCGCATGGTCCGGTAACGGAGCGCCATTCAGGTACCCATGCGCCCTCGCCAAAACGGGGGCTTTTTTTTGAGCCATATAAACTATAGATTTGAAGACGGAGCCCAACAGATGACACGCCAAATGACCGGAGCGGAAATGGTAGTTCAAGCCTTGATAGATCAAGGTGTGGACACAGTCTTTGGATACCCGGGTGGTGCCGTCCTCCCAATCTACGATGCAATTTTCCAGCAAAACCACATCAAGCACGTTCTGGTACGTCATGAACAAGGTGCTGTACACGCAGCCGAAGGGTACGCCCGTTCCACAGGCAAGCCCGGCGTTTGCCTTGTAACGTCTGGCCCCGGCGCGACCAACGCAGTTACGGGCCTGACCGATGCCTTGCTCGACAGCATTCCAATCATCGTTTTGACGGGCCAAGTACCAACATTCATGATCGGCTCCGACGCATTCCAAGAAGCGGACACCGTTGGCATCACACGCCCATGCACCAAACATAACTGGCTGGTGAAAGAGACTGATGCTTTGTCCAGCGTTTTGCACGAGGCATTTCACGTTGCCACCAGTGGCCGCCCTGGTCCTGTTTTGATCGACATCCCAAAAGATGTTCAATTCGCAAGCGGCACATACAACGCGCCGCAACCCTCAACATCGCACTACCAACCGACTGTGAAGGGTGACATCACCTCAATCACTGAGCTAGTTGAAGCTATGGAAAAAGCAGAGCGCCCACTATTCTACACCGGTGGCGGCGTTATCAACTCTGGTCCAGCAGCCAGCCAATTGTTGCGCGAACTTGTCGCCGCAACAAATTTCCCGATCACATCAACTTTGATGGGCCTTGGCGCATACCCAGCGTCTGGCGACAACTGGTTGGGTATGCTTGGCATGCACGGTTTGTACGAAGCAAACTTGGCGATGCACGGTTGTGATCTAATGATCAACATTGGTGCCCGTTTCGATGACCGTATCACCGGTGTAATCAGCGAATTCAGTCCAAACTCAACCAAAGCGCATATCGATATTGATCCGTCCTCGATCAACAAGGTTATTCGCGTCGACATTCCTATCGTTGGGGATGTGGGCCACGTTCTCGAAGACTTGATGAAAGTTTGGAAATCTCGCGGTCGCAAAACCAACTCTTCAGCCGTTGGAAACTGGTGGAGCCAGATCAAAGAATGGCAAGCAATCGAATGCTTGAAATTCACACAGCAAGGCAAAGTAATCAAACCACAGTACGCACTGTCGCGCCTTGAAGCTTTGACCAAGAACCACGACCGCTACATCACAACCGAAGTTGGCCAACACCAAATGTGGGCTGCGCAATACTTGGGCTTTGAAGATCCTAACCGTTGGATGACTTCAGGTGGCTTAGGCACAATGGGTTACGGCTTCCCTGCATCTATTGGCGTTCAGATGGGCCACCCAGAATCCTTGGTGATCAACGTCGCTGGTGAAGCAAGCTGGTTGATGAACATGCAAGAGCTGGGAACAGCAATGCAATACAACCTACCCGTCAAGCAATTCATCCTGAACAACGAACGTTTGGGAATGGTGCGCCAATGGCAGGAATTACTGCACGGTGAACGATATTCATCCAGCTGGTCTGAATCTTTGCCTGACTTCGTAAAGTTAGCCGAGGCGTTTGGCGCCAAAGGTATCTTGTGTTCTGACCCTGATGATCTGGATGAAGCAATCATGGAGATGTTGAACCACGACGGTCCGGTCTTGTTTGACTGCTTGGTTGAAAAGCACGAGAACTGCTTCCCGATGATCCCATCGGGCAAAGCGCATAACGAAATGCTGCTTGGTGATGCTGACACCCAAGGTGCCATCGACGCCAAAGGATCAGTTCTGGTCTAATGCGCAAGGGGCACCACATCAGTTGCTGCAGCTACCCACTTTAAATGGTTCAATCGCGAACCGATCTAATTTGACGAATGGAATTCGATATGTCTGACCTCAACCTGAAAAATGGCACTTCTGCCAAGTCCGCATATAACCTGCGCCCAAATTTTTCTGACATCGTTGAGCGCCACACACTGGCTGTCATGGTAGAAAATGAACCTGGCGTTTTAGCCCGTGTTATCGGACTCTTTGCGGGACGTGGCTATAATATCGAAAGCCTTACAGTTGCTGAGGTTGATCACGAAGGGAAGCTGTCGCGCATCACAATCGTCACCACTGGCACGCCACAAGTGATTGAACAGATCAAAGCGCAATTGGGCCGTATCGTTACTGTTCACGAAGTGCACGATCTGACTGTTGAGGGACCTTCAGTTGAACGCGAGTTAGCAATGTTTAAGGTTGCCGGTGATGGCGAGAAACGCGTGGAAGCGTTGCGTCTAGCCGACATTTTCCGCGCAAACGTTGTAGACAGCACACTAAACAGCTTTGTGTTTGAAATTACGGGCGCGCCAGAAAAGATCGATGCATTTGCAGATCTTATGCGTCCACTGGGTTTGGTCGAAGTTGCGAGAACTGGTGTAGCCGCCCTATCACGAGGCGGCTGAACAAAACTCAGCACGCTACCCTCCGGTAATCCACCGACACAGGCTTGATCGTAGAGGATACTGCCACCCTTCCCGCACGCTTGATGTCTGCTGCGAGGTCACGTGTTTGGTAGCAATCGACTAATGCATGGTTAGACACAAAACGGAAGCCATGTTCTAGTTTTACATCGAACTCGATAATGTCTCCGGCTGCCAAGCTTGCGCTTTCCTCAAGTGATTCAGCACTAGGCTTCAAAAAAGCCAAGTCCCCTTGATCTTCAAACCAAACGATTGCTTTTCGTTCTATTGGGTCGCTCCAGATGATAACACCAATCATAATTTTTTAGCCCTCCACTGATCTCATTCAACAGAATTATTCGACGAGTGAACACATCAAAGCTCGCAACTTCAGCTTGCATTTTGTGTCCGCATCAGTATCATTGTGATGCTAAAGAGCCTCATCTCTGACGCTGTTAAGATCACGTACCCGTAATTGCGCATTGTATGCGAACGCAGAAGCTTCCGAATGGAAGCTAAATCAACTTACGAGGAACGAAATGATCGCCCCACTCAAGAAACCATCTGAATTGCGCCGCATGTTTGGCGAGAACCTTTGCAGCCTGGCAAAAGGGTATCCGTCGATTTCGGAACTCTCGCGCCGACTCGGCATCAACCGCACCCAATTCAACAGATATCTCTCAGGCGAGAGCTTCCCTCGCCCAGATGTTCTCGCACGCATTTGTTCTTTTTTTGAAATCGACGCCCGCGTTTTACTGGAACCAGTCGATCGCATACGTGCGGCTTCGGACCCCGTTTCCGGTGATTTCCTCAGCAACTTTGTGGGAACTGGAACACGCAACTTACCCGAAGACATATTCCCAAACGGATTTTATAGCTTTTCCCGCCGCGGCTTTCTTGATGCTGACCAATTTGTACGCGGGCTGGTATTTGTCAAAAGGGACAAAGGCAGTACCTTTATTCGTGGTTACGAGCCAAGGGAAGCAATGGATGCACAAGGTCTAACCATTGACCATCAAGCGCGTGAATTTCGTGGTCTTATTTTACAACAAGAAGAGGGAATCGCCGCCTTCGTTTCGCGACGTAACTCAATGACATCCTCATTCAACTACCTCCATCGTGTCGCGTCCTTTGAGAACAATTTTTGGGTCGGCTATGTTACCCGTACAGTGCGTGAGTCAATGATGGGCGACCGTGCCACTCGCTTAGTGTATGAACATCTCGGCAGCGACCTAGGTCGCGCGCGCCAAGTTGCTGCCAATGCTGGCTATTGCAGCATTGGCGATCTCAGCGCTTTTCATCAAAGACTGCTCCAACCGAACGATCCATTCCGGTAATCCCAAAATCCGCATGTGTCGCATGTAGCAAAGTCAGGTCGCTGCTGCACAAGCAACATGCCCCACGCATCCCTAGCTTAAACTCATCATTGTGAGGGAGAGTTTGATGGATCATGTAACCGATGTCGACGCCGTGCGCCGCCCGATTCATGAGGCACATGGCCTTCCTAATGCGCACTACATCGATCCATCCATTTACGACGAGGAAAAGCACGCAGTGCTGTTTTCCGGTTGGGCTGGCCTTGGGGTTGGGGCCGAAGTGCCAGAAATCGGCGATGCGGTTCCACATACTTTTCTAGGCATACCCCTCCTTTTGCTACGTGACAAAACAGGCAAAGTACGCGTGTTTCAAAACACCTGCCGCCATCGTGGCATGATTTTAGTCGAGGAACCCCGCAAGATTGAGGGGGCAATTCGCTGCCCATACCACAGCTGGTGTTATTCGACCGAGGGCCGCTTGGTCAGCACGCCACATGTTGGCGGACCGGGTCAGAACACCCACGACGGAATTGATCATGCTTTGTTGGGCTTGATCGAGATTCGCTGCTACGTCTGGATGGATGTGGTCTGGATCAACATTTCAGGCGATGCGCCAGAATTTGTAGATGCCAATGCCGAACTGGTCACCCAGTGGGCTGATTTTGGCAAACCACTGTTTCACGGCGGCGAAGACAGTACGTTTCAGCTCACCCTTGATTGCAATTGGAAGCTGGCGGTTGAGAACTACTGCGAGAGCTATCATCTGCCCTGGGTTCACCCTGGCCTGAACAGCTATTCACGGCTTGAAGACCACTACCACATCGAAGTTCCTGAAAAATATTCAGGTCAAGGTACATGGGTTTATCGTCAACTCAAAGACGACGCTGGAAATAGTTTTCCAGACTTTGGAGGCATAGATAACAAGTGGGATACGGCGGCTGAATACATTTCGGTTTTTCCGAATGTTTTAATGGGTGTTCACCGCGACCACACATTCGCAATCGTCCTGACGCCTGAAGGGCCTGAAAGAACGATTGAGAATATTCACCTCTATTACGCCGCACCCAAAACGGATTCCAACCTTCGCGCACAAAACACAGAGCAATGGAAACTGATCTTCAACGAAGATGTTTTTGTTGTTGAGGGAATGCAACGTGGTCGTCATGCCCCTCAATTCGATGGTGGCCGCTTTTCACCTGCGATGGACGGCCCAACGCACCTGTTCCACGACTGGGTCGCCTCAAAGCTTCAAACCCATAGAAATGCGAAAATGGCCGCTGAGTGAAGTCGCTAGATCGCCAGCTGCTAAAAGCCCATGATGCAAATGATACCGCCGCCTTGGTGTCTCTCTACACGCAAGCAGCAGACCACACGGACGATGTCGACGCCGCCTGCTTCTACCTAACGCATGCCTATGTGTTCGCATTAGAACGCGGCGACAAGGCTGCTGACGCTCTGCGCGAGCGCCTTGCAGCTCGAGGGCGAGAACCCTCACACGACTAGAACGCAGGGGGCCGCCTTTCTGGCCACAAGGTCGCCTCATGCCAAGTTTGCGCCATACGCAGCAGTTTAGCATCTGATCCACGCTTACCGATCAATTGCAGGCCCATTGGCATATCGTTTGGTCCACCAAAGCCGATTGGTACATTGACGACAGGCAGACCCAGTAGCCCCGGCGCAATTACAACTTCCATCCAACGATGATAAGTGTCCATCTGTTGTCCGTTGATCGCCGTTGGGTTCAAAAGGTTCACATCAAACGGCCACACTTGCGCAGATGGCAGTACCAGAACGTCATACGCCTCGAACAACTCACTCGCGCGAAGGAACCAATCCGACCGGATCACGCTTGCCTTGTGTACATCCAGCGCCGACATCGCGATGCCACGCTCGATCTCATAAATAGCAGCAGGTTTCAATTTTCCGCGTGTGGCAGGGTCGTCATATAAACCTGCCATACCTGCCCCAACAGCAAAGCTGCGCAATGTGATCCAGCTGTCCCAGATCGCAGCCGCCGAAAACGGGGCAGGAACCTCAGAAACGTTCCAACCCAAATCACCCATCTGCGCCAATGCAGTTTGGGCCAGAGCATCAATGCCTTCTTCATATTTCAACGCACCGCCCCAATCACCAAGCCATCCAACGCTTGCGCCAGAAATATTTACCTTGAGAGCGGGAAGCGTGGTGCCCTGATCAAAGCTCATTGGTTGACGCGGATCGTTACCAGACATCGTGTCCAACAACGCGGCTAAATCCGAGGGATTGCGCGCCATCGGACCGTTGGTCGCCAAATGATGCAAGAAGGTGTCCCCATTAGGTTCTGACGGTACCAACCCAAATGTAGGGCGCATCCCATAAACGTTGTTCCACGCCGCTGGGTTGCGCAGTGATCCCATCATATCAGACCCATCGGCGACACTTACCATCCCACACGCCAATGCCGCCGCGGCACCGCCAGAGGAACCACCCGCAGAACATGTTTGATCATAAGGGTTCTTTGTCGCGCCAAAAACTGGGTTGAATGTGTGGCTGCCCAAACCAAACTCTGGCGTATTGGTTTTCCCAATAACAATAGCACCCGCAGTTTTTAGTCGTTCAACTACAATGTCATCCTTTGGTGCGACTTCGCCCGCAAACAATGGCGATCCCATTGTTGTGACGAAACCTTTAGCATTCGCCAAATCCTTGATTGCAATCGGGATACCATGAAGCCACCCTTTTCGCGGTGCAGATTGCGCGGCTTGTGCCTGCGCCAATAACGCATTGTGTTCGCCCAAGGAAACGATAGCGTTCACTGTGCCATTCACGTCATCGATCCGATCAAGAGTCGATTGCATCAACTCAGCGATGGATAATTCACCTGATTTTATCAATGCGGACAAAGCGAGGGCGGAGCTGTAATTTAAGTTAGTCATAATCACATCAAACCCGCCACGATACAAAGTAGCAAGGCTGAACTATCTAGGTTACGTATCGAACAGCCCACCTAAAGGGGACCAAGCGCGCTGGTCAGGAATATGCAAACGCATAACATCGCCCACTTTCAACAACCCTTCACGCTCAACAGATGCTGTTACACCGCGTCGACCAACAGCGGCGGGTTTGAATTTTGCGCCAAAACCTTCGTGCTCCATCTCAATCTCGCGACCTGGCAAAACACAAGGACGGTTCTCCATATCAATCATCAGTGTCGCGCCCGTTGTGTCTGATTGTAAGCGTGAAGACGGCGGAACATGCGTGAAATCAGCGATCCCCTCAAGGATCAAAGAAGCACCGAGCAATGTGGGGTCAATATCCTCAAGGCCCATCTTTTCTGCAATCCGTGCAATCTCTTCAGCAGACATGACGCTAAGCTGGCGAACGTTGTTGATTGTAGTGCCTTGCACATGCTGCGACTTTACTCGCACACACGACGGGCGCGTGACGCCAAAATGCGCCTCACCTGCGAAACCGCCAAACACTGCCATAGCCTCATTCAACGGCTCTGATCGCATGGTGCCGCTATCAGCCACAACCCGGCCCAGCCACGTTATGCGGGCTGTATATTCTGTTGGCATAAGTGCTGGCATGGAGAACTCCTAAAGCGATCTGTTGAAGCAAGCATAGCAAAAAAGAAAAGGCCCCGCATATAGCAGGGCCTATGATTTTTTGTACATTCTAGATCAATAACTGTGATCAGGAAGGTGTTGGATCGGTATCGCCATCATCCGTTGATGGTGCCTTCTTCGCCTTGGCCTTTGTTTTTGCCTTGGGGATCGCCGTGACACTTGGTGCAGCTTTGTTTGCCACATCGTCATCGCCATCTTCTGGCTCATTCGGCAATTCACCCGCAATCACGCGTTTGATCTCTTCACCCGTCAAAGTTTCATATTCAAGCAGACCTTGGGCCATGCGTTCGAACTCAACTTCTTTTTCTTGGATGATTTTTAAAGCCCAGTCATATCCGTCTTGGATGAACTTTTGAACTTCTTCTTCGATCATCTCTTTGGTATTGGCGGAGACAGAAAAACCACCGGTGCGACCAGAATAGCCTTCAGCAGCTTCTGAATAGTCGATGTTACCGACCTTGTCCGACATACCCCAACGCAGAACCATTGCACGAGCCAATGAAGAGGCCTGCATGATATCGCCAGCTGGGCCATTTGACACAGAATCAGGACCATATTTGTGGATCTCTGCCGCCTTACCCGCCATGGTCATTGCCAAACGCTGGTGGCATTCGTCTTTGAACATGTTGAGGCGATCCATTTCTGGAAGGCTCATTACCATGCCCAAGGCGCCGCCGCGTGGAATAATCGTGGCCTTATAAACAGGATCACATTTCGGCAATGTCATCCCAACCAATGCGTGACCAGCTTCGTGATAGGCAGTCATCTCTTTTTGTTCTGTCGTCATAACCATGCTGCGGCGCTCGGCCCCCATCATGATCTTATCTTTGGCAGACTCGAAATCACCCATCGCGACGAAACGGCGACCGACACGCGCAGCAGTCAATGCCGCCTCATTCACAAGGTTCGCCAAATCCGCACCTGAGAAGCCCGGGGTACCACGCGCAATGATGCGCAGATCTACGTCGGGACCAAGTGGAGATTTACGCGCATGCACGCCCAAAATCTTTTCACGTCCTTTGATGTCAGGATTGCCAACAGTCACCTGACGGTCAAAACGACCTGGGCGCAGCAACGCAGGGTCCAAAACATCTTTGCGGTTTGTCGCTGCGATAATGATAACGCCTTCGTTGGATTCAAAACCATCCATCTCAACCAGCAATTGGTTCAACGTTTGCTCACGCTCATCGTTGCCACCACCGTGGCCAGCGCCACGTGCACGACCAACCGCATCGATCTCATCGATAAACACGATGCACGGTGCGTTCTTTTTGGCTTGTTCAAACATGTCGCGCACACGCGATGCACCCACGCCAACGAACATCTCAACAAAGTCAGAACCGGAAATGGTGAAGAATGGAACACCAGCTTCGCCTGCAATGGCACGGGCCAAAAGCGTTTTACCGGTACCTGGAGGGCCCTCTAGCAAAGCGCCCTTTGGAATTTTGCCGCCAAGACGCGAAAACTTCTGCGGGTTGCGCAAGAATTCAACGATCTCTTCCAGCTCTTCCTTGGCTTCATCAATGCCTGCCACGTCATCAAAGGTCACGCGACCTTCTTTTTCAGTGAGCATCTTAGCCTTGGATTTCCCAAAGCCCATTGCCCCGCCTTTGCCGCCGCCTTGCATGCGGTTCATGAAGAATATCCACACACCGATCAGCAAGAGAACGGGAAGGATCGTCATAATGAACGCTGAAAAGCCTGACTGCTGTTGTTGCTCCGCACGTACTGGCACTTTGTTTTGCAACAAAATTTCAGTCACTTTTGCATCGCTTGGGATGATCGCAATGAAGTCTTCTGTTCCTTTGCGGAACAGAACCTTCTCACCGTCCAGCGTGACGTTGCTGACGGCGCCGTTCTCAACATCGGTTACAAATTCCGAATAGCTAAGTTCACGGCTCTGCATATTAGTGTTTGAACCGCCGAAGAGGTTAAACAATGCGAGGACCAAGAGGAACAAAACCACCCAAAAGGCGATATTACGTGCATTTCCCAAGGAAACTTCTCCTAAAATTCGACAGCGCCAACCAAATCAGCGCCCTTTAGCTTAAGATAGTGATCAATTGCGCAGGTTCAATGCGATAATAGTGTCGCAATGAAGGTATCTGCGTCTCTTTCGAGTGTCGCCACCCATTCAGTACCTTGGTCAGTCAATGGAGACGCAATTAACGCATCGCCACACCAAACCGCAGGGAGCGACAATATTGCTTCTCTTGGCAGGCCCAAGTCACGCCACGCATCGTTGCTACGCACCCCGACCTCGCCCAGCGGGCGGAAACTCAATCCATCACGATCAGCGGGGCCAGTGAACCGCCACCGCCCATCCCATAGCTCGTCAATTGCGCACGAGATGCCACGCACAGCATTCAACTCGCGACACACGTAAATACGACCCTGTTTATAGACGACTTGGCAACCATCAACGGTGCTAGAAACCCCATTTTTCATCGAATTTTGCACCTGCGAGACGCCACCACGGCGGGGTGAATAGGTCGCGCCATTCACCCACATAATCGCCCGAACCAGAAGGCGACGGGCAATCTCAACGGGCAATGCATTGTACCGTTCAAGGTCAATTCGTACAGTCCCAAGTGTCATTTCACATGCGTCTCTCGCCGCCAATGATGTGTGCCACTCAAGTGCCGCACGCGCATCAGACATGTTGCCAGCAACCACAGCCAAGGTCTGCGCGTTCAAGCCCAGAGGAGCGAGTACTTTTAGCGCATCGCGCATCCGAATTCGCTCAAAATCACGATTTTCATTACTGGGATCTTCGGCCCAAGTCACGTTTTCTTGGCGCAAAAAATCGCGTAAGTGCTCACGCGCGGCTCCTAAAAGTGGCCTTAGCCATGTCACACCATGGCGTTGGCTCTCAAACGCCATGGCAGCCAAACCATCAATCCCTGCGCCGCGCGCCATGCGCATCAGCAGTGTTTCGGCCTGATCATCGGCGTTGTGACCCAAAGCCACGACATCAATGTCGCGAGTTTTGGCCCACTTAGCGATCAAATCATATCGCGCGTCACGTGCGTTGCTCTGTAGGTTGCCTGCACCATCCCATCCCGTCCAATGCACGACGGTATGTGGAACATCCAGTTTAGCACATTGGGCAGAAACCACCCTAAGCTCAGCATCCGTGCCGTCGCGCAATCCATGGTCAACCGAAATTGCATGCAACGCGGTGCCAGCTTGCTTGGCATAGCGCGCCATCAAAACCAGCAATGCGATCGAGTCACCACCGCCAGAGACTGCCACACCAATCCCCTTAAGGTCATGAGACGACATTTGTCGTGCAATCAATTCAGCAAGTTGGGTTTTCGACATGTGGTTACATCCAACTATGGATCACGAACATCCAATATTTCGCATTTGCGAATTGGCTTCCAATGCAGCATCTGAATTTGGAAAGCGTGCGGACACTTCTCCAAGAGTCACACAGGCTTCGCTGGTCTGACCTAAACGGCCAAGGGCGCTGCCCAATTTGAACAAAGCAGACGGTGCATTCGTTCCTGTTTGGTCTGCACTAAACGCCTCGAGATAGGCGCGCGCCGCAGAACGTGTATCACCAAGACCCTCTAGCGCATCGCCACGCATAAGGTCAGCATCCACACTTAGCGGGCCACCGGGATAGGTCTGATTAAAGGCCGCAAACTGGACTGCAGCGCCTTGAAAGTCACCGGATGCGAGCGCCCCCGACGCCCGCTCAAAGTCTGCAGATTCTTGGGTCGCCAACTGGCTTCCTGTTTCTGGCTCTACTGGCACTGCAATTGGGGAGGTCACTTGCTCTTCGCCGCCCAAAGTTGATGTTTCGCCTATCGCGCCAATGTCTCCACCCTCAAGCTCAACAAGACGGAACTCAAGATCACCGATACGGTTGGTGCCATCGGCAACAACGCGACCAATCCGGAATTCCAATTGTTCAGTTTTGCCAGTCAGACGTTGCAATTCACTTTCGATCCCCTCGACACGATCCAACAAAGAACCGCCTGTCGTGCCACCACTGGCCGCGCCAGTTGTAGATAACTCACGCTTGAGTTTTTGTATCTCTATATTCAAAACCGTCAGTTCCTGACGGACATCGGCCAAGGTTTGGTCGTCTTGAGCTGCGACCGCTAAAGGCCACAACACACAACAGATCACTACACGAAAGGCATACTTCATAAGCTTTTACCCTGTCAGGCCGCCAGCCAAAACTGTGACTGCGCGACGGTTTTTTGCGTAACACGCTTCTTCGCTGCATATCTCGATTGGGCGTTCCTTGCCATAGCTTACGATTTGCATGCGCGAGGATGGAACACCTTTGGAAACCAAATAGCTGCGCGCAGCATCCGCACGGCGGTTACCTAATGCAATGTTATATTCACGTGTGCCCTGCTCGTCTGCGTGACCTTCGATAATGGCAGTATAATCCGCATTGGTCAGCAACCAAGTTGCCTGACCGTCCAAAGTGGCGCGACCCACTGCTGTCAATGATGATTGGTCAACTTCAAACGTCACACGATCGCCGACAGCTTGCTGGAAGTACGCGGTAGACGCTGGATCAGACGCACTGCCCGCAATCAAACCAGAGTTCCCCGCAGCATTTGGGCCAAACGCACCGTCACCAGCACCTCCACCCAATTTGCCTGCGTTTGTACAAGCGGCCATAGTTAGCGCGCCCATCATCAGAATTACTTTGGTTGTCAATTTCATCTGCTTCGCCTCGTTTTTAAGTCTAACTATTATTTAGGTTCTTCTATCATGGTTGTGGCAAGCTGTCATCGCACGCCACATTTCAAATTGTTTCGGATCATTTCTGCAATGGGGACCACGACGGGTCGGACCCACCCTCAGGGGTACGCACAGGACGCAAGTTACGCCCGGTGATGTCCACTGAATACAATGTTGATCGGCCACCAGCCCCTTGGGTCTCGCGGTGGAACATGATCACGCGGCCATTTGGCGACCAGGTTGGCCCCTCATCTAAAAAGGACGCAGTCAAAAGACGCTCTTCACTTCCATCAACCCGCATAACGCCAATGTGGAAGCGCCCTTTGGATTGCTTTGTAAATGCAACCAGATCTCCACGCGGAGACCAAACAGGCGTACCATAACGGCCTTGCCCGAATGAAATGCGTTTTGCCTCTCCACCGTTTGCGGACATAATGTACAACTGTTGCGCTCCAGAGCGGTCGCTTTCAAACACAATATTGTTGCCATCCGGGCTGTAACTTGGCGCTGTTTCAATAGATGGTGCCGACGTCAGGCGCGTTGAACGGCCTGAAGCGACGTCCATCGTGTAGATGTCTGTGTTGCTGCCTGTTGCTTGGGAATACACAACCGTTTGGCCGTTTGGTGAAAAACGCGGAGCAAAGCTGATCGAGCCTTCACCGCTTTCCAACAAGCGACGCTGAACGCTGCCTACATCCAGAACATAAATGCGTGGGAAACCTGTTTCATATGAAGTGTAAAGGACCCGGTCACCTGTAGGGCTAAAACGCGGGGCCAAGACCAATGATCGACTATCAGTCAGGTATTTCACTCCGGCACCATCATAATCCATGACAGCTAAACGCTTTTGGCGCTTATTTTTGGGTCCCGTTTCTGAAACGAAAACAACGCGACTGTCAAAATAGCCACTTTCACCCGTGATCCGGCTGTAAACTGCATCTGCGACCTTGTGCGCCATACGGCGCCAACCTTCTGTCGTTCCTTGGAACTGCAGGCCATTGCCCAATTCGGCACCCGAAAAGATATCGTAAAGGCGGAACTTAACCGTCAGATTATTGCCAGAGACATTCACTGCACCAGTGACCAAAGCCTGCGCATTGATCGCTTTCCAATCAGGATACTGAATGGCTGACCCAAAGTCGGTTACACTACTGATATAGGCCGTGGCCGGAATTTCACGAAACAATCCGGTGTTTTGCAAGTCAGCGGCCACGACACGGGTCAACTGTACCCCCATCTCGGCGCTGCTGCCGTTTTCGGCCACAAAATTCGGGGTCGCAAACGGCAACGGTTCAATAACACCTTCGGTGATTTCGATGCGCAACGGGCCTTGTTGTGCCAACGAGAATGTCGCCGTCATCATCAAAGCCATCAGGGTTGTAAAAATTCGAACCATCATTTGATGCGCATCCTTTCGGGATTGAATGTCATTTCAATGTCTTTCCATTGATCGTATTTGTCGCTGGGTAATTGGAAACCACGGACTCCGCAGCGGATAATCGCTCGTCTGGCCGCTTCAAACGCTTGTTTTACCGACGCGCTGGTTCCGCCTTCGCTGCCCACTTGGCGGATCGAAGACACAACTGGTTTGCCGTCTTGCGTCAGGGACACCGCCACAACAACTGTAGTTTCGAGGGCCAAGCTAGATAGCGAACCGACGTTCCAGCAGTCCTGCACGGCGACGCGCAATGCGTCCTTTTCGCCCGCTGATAAGGGTGGGCCACTTGGCGCACTCGGCGTTTCCGTAACTTGCCCCAAAGTTTCAGCCAATGCGTCGTCTACTGCGGAGGATCCCGATTGTTCTAGGGTCAATGGCTCAGCAGCAGGCTCTGAAGCTTCAGCCGCCTGTACCGCACGACGTGTAGGACGACGCGGCGGTGGGCGAAGTGATTTTTCTGGTGCCGCTGCAGGTTTCTCTGCCTCGGTCACGATCTCTGTTGCTGCTTCTTCGGGTGCAGTCTCCTCTTGCGGCTCAGCAACCGTTTCGCCAGTTTCAGCCTGTTGGACCGCGTCCTGCTCAACAGGATCAGGCCGAGCTTCTGGGTCAGGTGCAATTACCGCTTCAGGTGCAACGCGAACGGACCTTTGCGGAACTGGTGTTTCACTTGTTTCAGGAGCATCCACAGTCACTTCTGGTTCTGGCGTTGGTAACACGGGCGCTGCATCAGACACTTCGGCATCCGGCAACGGGGTTAATTCACTGACATCGGGCGTATCATCAGCAGAGGGCGCAGGCGCAGACTCCGGTGTCTCTTGTTCTGGTGTCGTCTCAGGTGCCGGAACGTCCACAGCCTCGCTATCCGCAACGGGCTGTGCAGGTTGGGCCACTTCACTTTGAGAGGTTGGTGAATCTTGGGCTGCCATCAATGCTGCAAAGGCTTCACCAGAGATGACAGAGACCTCCGTTGCTTCAATAGGTAGCTGTTCGGTGCGGAAAATCCCACCGAACAGCATCCAACCTATTAAAGTCGCGTGCCCTGCCGCCGATATGACGTGTCCTGTGTTCACAGCTTGCGCCCCACGACCTTACTGATCCGACTCGTCAAGCGCGGGGCCACCGATATCTGTCACCAGACCGATGTTGGAAAAGCCACCAGCGTTCAACGCACCCATTACTTGCATGACTTGCAAGTAAGGTACCGCACCATCAGCACGAAGAAATACACGGTCGCTCTCGCGTTCCGCCGCAATGCCACGCAAGCGTGTGATCAACTGATCGCGCGGTGTTTCCGTGGTTTGAATTTGGATGGCACCCTCGGCCGTGATCGTCACTGTCAGTGGCTCTTCCTGATCCACTGGCAATGCGCCCGCAGCCGTCTTGGGCAGTTCAACGGGCACACCAACTGTTAGCAATGGAGCTGCGACCATAAAAATAATCAGCAAAACCAACATAACATCAACAAACGGCGTTACGTTGATTTCCGCCATTGGCCGTGCGCCGCCGCGACGACGACGACGACCGCCCCCATCGTCTTTTTGTACTGTGCCCGCACCCATGGCTTAACTGTCCAACTGACGGCTAAGGATGGTTGCGAATTCATCAGAAAATGCTTCGTAGCCAGAGATGATGCGATCACTGTCCGCGCTTAGCTTGTTGTAAAATACAACGGCAGGGATCGCGGCCAACAGGCCCAAACCTGTGGCCAACAAAGCCTCCGCGATACCCGGTGCCACTACGGCAAGGTTGGTATTTTGCTGTTCTGCAATTTCGATAAAGGCGTTCATGATCCCAATCACGGTCCCAAACAAACCAATGAACGGAGCAGTCGACCCCACTGTGGCCAAAACTGTCAGACCCTTTTGCAGGCTTTCGGCTTCCTTATTAATCGCCACATCCATGCTGCGGTCGATGCGTGCGCTTGCACCCGCAATCAAACCACCATCGTCGCGGTGCGAGCGGCGCCATTCGGTCATGCCAGCGGCAAATACCTTTTCGGAATGTCCATTGGGGGCTGGCCCAATTTGATAAAACAACGTGTCCAGCGGTTCGCCCGACCAGAATTTTTGATCAAATGCCAGCGCTTCAGTCCGCGCATTGCGATAGCTGATCATTTTTTGAACAATAATCGACCATGCCCAAAAAGAGGCAACAATCAGCATGATCATAACTATTTTTACAGTGAGTGTCGCGCGTGCGAATAATGCCCACATAGAGAAATCAATCTCATGCGCTAGGGCTAGCGTTTCTGCTTCCATGTGCCTGCTCTTTTGTTGCGGTCAGTTTTTTGACCATCATTGAGCATGTTTGTAGCGCATTAACAGGGGGAAAGCCATCACTATGGCGTCAGGAGCCGTTTAGGACTGCTTTAATGCGCGGATTTCCGCGGGAAGACGGGTTGGTTTCCCCTCAACTGTCATGCAAGCAGCAGTCACTTTCGCACGGAAAATTGGTTTACCATCCAATTCAACAGTTTGGTCAAACACCCAACGGACAGCGCCGGACGCATAGTGCGTGGTGACGACTTTAACGCGATCACCCAATCTCGCAGAGCCAAGGTAATCCGCTTCAACCCGCGTAACCGCAAATACGATCCCCGCATCGCGCATTGTGCGCTGATCAATGCCCAACTCTTCAACGATCTCAGAACGCGCACGTTCAATATAACGCAAATAGTTGGCATAATAGACGATGCCTGCCATATCGGTGTCTTCATAATAGACAGTGACAGGGAAACTGTGGGGGATCATTGCATTAAACCAATACGCGCAGACATTCGCAGTGCATGTGTTGGGTCGTGGGACGATACAGGCAAGATGGGATCATAGGCTGCGGCGATCACTTGGCCAATTTCTGGGCGCAGAACAGTTGTTTCACCGACCAATGCCAGCGGCGACTGGGTTTTAAACGCCGTGTCAGACCACAACAGTATCGATTGCGTCGCTTGGCTTAGCGCCAATGTATCGGCGGGCAGTGCGGACAGGCTGTTATCCATGCGCAAGAAAACAAAGCAGGCCTTAATCGCGCCTGCATCATCGAAGCGAAACGCGCGGTACTGGTTTGCATCTACCTCTTTCAGTCGGGCCACCAATGGCTCAAGGTCAGGGACCATATCGCCAAGACGCGGAACCTCTAGCAATTCATCCCAATCGCGGAAGAAGAACCACATAAAGTTGCTGCCGAGTTCCGCATCGCCATCTGTCATTTCGTGACTTGCTAATCGACACACTGCATCAATGGCACCTTTGATGACGCCCAGGGTTTCATCTTCGACGCCAAACACCACCGGTGCAATCCCACGCCCCCAACGGGCAAATGCAAATGATCCATCCGCGCGGGTAAACAGCTGCTCTACGTCCGTAACATCCATTTTCTGTGTCCTTCGTCTTAAATCGTTAGGCTTTTAGCCGAATAGGTCCGACGCCTTGGCCGGTGGTGCCATACCCAAATGGGTCCAAGCCTTCTGTGCCAACATCCGACCGCGCGGCGTGCGCTGGATTAGACCTTGTTGAAGCAAGTACGGTTCGATCACTTCTTCCAAGGCATCACGACTTTCGCTGAGTGCTGCACTTAGCGTTTCAATTCCAACAGGACCACCCTGATAGTTTTCAGCGATCAAGCGCAAATAGCGGCGGTCAGCACTATCTAAACCCAAGCGATCAACACCCAGACGGGTCAAAGCGCTATCAGCCAGTTCCTGCGTGACACGGCCATCACCTTCAACAACTGCGAAATCCACAACGCGGCGCAACAAACGCCCAGCGATACGTGGGGTTCCACGCGCACGCCGTGCAATCTCTCGTGCGCCACCTTCATCGGCGGGGGCACCTAATTTACGAGCGTTGCGCTCAACGATGATAAACAGTTCATCCTCGGTGTAAAATTCTAGACGGGTCGGAATACCAAAACGGTCGCGCAGCGGCGTGGTCAGCAGACCCATGCGGGTTGTCGCGCCAACAAGCGTGAAAGGCTGCAATTCAATCCGAACAGTACGGGCCGCTGGCCCCTCGCCAATTACCAAATCCAGTTCGAAATCTTCAAGTGCAGGATATAGCACTTCTTCTACCGCAGGATTGAGACGGTGAATTTCGTCAATAAACAGAACATCCCGCGCCTCAAGATTGGTCAGGATTGCCGCCAAATCGCCTGCCTTGGCTAAGACGGGGCCAGATGTCATGCGAAAGTTTACACCCAATTCACGTGCCATGATCTGAGCCAATGTCGTTTTCCCCAAACCAGGTGGTCCGTGGAATAAGGTGTGATCCATCGCCTCGCCGCGCTGCTTGGCAGATTGGATAAAGACACGCAGGTTGGCGCGCGCTTCAGCTTGCCCCACGAACTCATCCAAACCTTGAGGGCGCAAAGCGCGGTCAAAATCTTCGGGCATGGGCGCGGGGCGCAAAGTTGGGTCTGGCTCACTCATAAATCATCTATGGCGCAAGGTGCGGCGTTCTTCCAGTGGAAGGTTCAGCCACAACCGCCCTTAACCTTTCGGAGCCAACAATTTCAACGCAGCACGAATAAGTGCAGGCGTTTCAGCATCAGGGTTTTCGCCTGCCGCTTGGGCCACTGCCCCCGCAGCATCACTCGGCGCATAACCAAGATTGCCAAGCGCAGACAAAGCTTCGGCCTGTGCCGACTGGTTTTGAACAACTGGGCTTGACATAGGGCCTTCAATCACTCCGCCGTCATCATCGCCCATTGTTTGGGCCATCGTGCCACCCATGGCCATGATTGAAGGGGCCTTATCTTTCAGATCCAAAACCACACGTTGCGCAATCTTAGGCCCAATACCTTTGGCCGCTTTAATTGAATTCCAGTCTCCCAGCGCAATAGCGCGACTAACACCATCAGTGCCCAAGGTGCCAAGGATTGCGAGGGATGCTTTGGCACCAACACCTTGAACGGACGTGAGTAAACGATGCCATTCCTTTTCAGCCAAGGTTGGAAAGCCAAACAGCTGCATCAGATCCTCGCGCACAACCAAATCGGTGAACAAGGCGCAAACTTCGCCTACCCCGGGCAAAGTCGCCATCGTCCGTTCCGAACAATACACGATATAACCAACGCCGCGCACATCGATCAGAACATGGTCTGTTGTGCGGTAATCGATACGTCCTGTGAGTTTCCCAATCATACCAATGCCTTTTGTAATGCTTCTGCCAACCCGCTGGCCCCGCCATGATGGGCGTGACAAATGGCGATCGCCAATGCGTCCGTTGCATCAGGTCCCGCCAGTTCAACACCGGGCAGTTGCAACTTAATCATATGCGCAACTTGGCCCTTGTCAGCATGACCAACGCCAACAACGGTCTTCTTTACTTTGTTCGGGGCATATTCACCGACAGTCAAACCGCCCTGCGCCGGCACCAACATGGCAATGCCCCGTGCCTGGCCCAGCTTCAGCGTTCCCGCGCCATCCTTGTTTACAAAGGTTTGCTCAACCGCAGCCGTGTGCGGGGCATAGCGCACCATCACCTCAGTGAGGCCGCGATGCAGTGACAAAAGGCGAACTGCCAAATCAGCCCCTTCAGAGTGAATAACGCCGTTCGCAACATGGCGAATACGCGGACCATCAACATCGATAACCCCCCACCCCATATTCCTAAGCCCCGGATCAATTCCTAAAACGCGCGCCATTGCGTCACCTGCCCTGCATTATTGTTGCTTTTCGCACAGATAGCACGAAACAAGAACATTCGCCAAGAGGCAACATTGCGTGATACAAAACTCTATGCCTAAACATCACAAAAACGACACGCGCGAAGTCGTAAATAACTCCTTATTTTCATGGGCTATACGATTGCATTTACCTATGCGCAAAACGCATATCGAACATGCATTCTTAGTTATTGTTGGATTCAATCTTTGGTTCTAAACGCCTCAATACAAGACCGGACAATCCCGGCCAACATTCATAAAGGACTGCGACGATGACAACATTCAACACAAACAGCACTACATTCGGCACAACTTCAGTTGCAGCCCGTATTTCAGGCGCCGTTCACTCAGCAATCGATGCTGCTGTATTCTGGAACGACGCACGCCTGACACGCAATGCACTTACATCACTTAGCAACCGCGAGCTTGAAGACATTGGTCTTTCACGCGGCGACATCGAAACTGTTGCACGCGCACGCTAATCCGAATTCTAAGAGGATCTCTTCCTCGCCCTCCCTCGGGGGATGAGAGCCCTTAGACGCAAAAACCGCGTAAACCCAATTCGGGTTGCGCGGTTTTTTTATGTTCACTTGCAGCCTATTCCCCCCTCAAAGGGCCAACGCACCTCAGCAAACACTGGAGGGTCTCTAGATTAGCGAAAAATCGGACCAATTACTGTTGCGAAGTACTCTGTTGCTGGTTCAATTTGCATGACCCATGCGCCGCCTTGTTCAACAAAGGTTCCCTCATCCAACTTGGCAATGCGCTCGTCATAAAGCTCTGGCCCAACAGCTGCCAAAATAAATGCTTTGAAAAACAACAAGCCCGCAAGAAGCATCACGATGCCTGCAACTGGAATACTGAACCCGCGGCGGCGAACATAAGGCTTAACAACGATCAATCCATCACTACGGATCTCTGTGGAATACCCACGCGCCATCGCTGTGTGTTTACGCCGGATATCATTCAGACGTTCATCAAATTTTTTACTTGGACCATACATGGCTACACCTAATTATAAACGACCAGTCCCCGAACTGATCCACCCTGTGAATAGTCCTGAAATAAGTCATTTTCTAGGCAAACGCTTCAAAACCCCTTAAAATAGGGCTCTAATTATGTCTTTTTCTGCAAGGTTAGCGTTGTCCATTCAACAATCTCTTCCCGATGCACAAGATTGATGCCGTTCTGTGCATAAACTGCAATTACGTCATCAGCCTGCTCATTCAAAATCCCAGAGAGAACCGCATAGCCCTCATCCGCCAGATTCGTGGCCATATCCGGTGCCAATGCAATCAGGGGACCTTTGAGAATATTGGCGAAAACCAAATCATACGGTGCTTTGGCCAAAAGATCAGGATGATCAAAACCAGCTGCTTCGACAGCAATGATGCGTCCGACCAAGTTATTGGCCTCAACGTTCGCATTGGCTACATCAACAGCGACCTCATCAATGTCACTGACCATAACGGGGTTCGGCCAAATACGTGCGGCAGCCATGCCTAAGACGGCAGTTCCGCAACCGATGTCCGCCACGTTTTCACCTTGAAATCCACCCTCTGACAGGCGGTCCACAGCGCGCAAGCAACCCAAGGTCGTACCATGATGGCCCGTCCCAAATGCCATTGCCGCCTCAATCAGCAGTGGTTCGCAGTCTGCAGGTACTTTGTCGGCATCATGACTGCCGTAAACAAAGAAGCGCCCGGCCTCAACTGGTGCCAATTCACGGCGCACGTGGGCGACCCAATCAGTTTCTGGCAATTCAGAAACCGCAAAAGAATTGGCACCCATTGCTGTCGCCAACAAAGACAGAGCTGTTTCATCCGGGTGTTCTGTGAAATAACCTCCGACTTCCCAAAGGCCCGAACCATCCTCAACTTCAAAAACCCCAATTCCTGTCGGTTCAGGGATCAATCGTTCCATCGCCGTACCCAGCGCTTCGGCTGCAGGTTTTCCCATAAGGGTCGTCAGCGCGGTGAATGTCGGCATTATCGGCTCCAATATAACGTTAGTCGTGGTTCGGCGCGCACACTAAATCGCACATCGACAGCCACTAGGTTCAGCTTCGCGACATAGCGCCAGCCCCGCAGTGCCGCAAGGGCTGGTTAAACTCAGGCCGCCGCTTCAGTCAGTGCAGGCTTAAATATTGTCTCATGCCCAGGCCCCGGATGGCGTGGGATCAAAAGTGCGAGGCTTAGGGACACGCATGCCATCCCAGCGGCAATCAAAAACACCAAAAGAGGTGACACCAGCCAAAGCAATCCAAGCGTCACAGGCAAAACAACCGCCGCGATATGATTGATGGTAAAGGCGACAGCCGCGGTTGGCGCAATATCGGCAGAGTCCGCGATCTTTTGAAAATAGGTTTTCAATGCCAATGCCAGCCCGAAAAAGATGTGATCAACCACGTACAAGAAGGCCGCAACCAGTACCCCCCAGCCAAGATAATAAACACCGCCGTAAGACAAGAAGACCAACGCCAAACCGACGTATTCAAACACCAACGTACGCCGTTCACCAAAGCGTTGAACAATACGACCCAGCAATGGGGCCACCAACATGTTGATCATCAGGTTGATCAGGAACAGCGAAGTCAGCTCGTGAACCTCAAAGCCAAACTTCTCAACCATCATAAACCCTGCGAACACGACAAAGATTTGGCGACGGGCACCCGACATGAACTGCAGCGCATAATACAACCAGTAGCGTTTGCGCAGCACCATGCTTTTATTCTGAACTGTGGGGCCTTCAAACTGCGGATATGCGACCATCGCAAAGACGGCGATGATGGCAGTCGCAGCACCGCCGCATATATAAACGATATTATAGCCCAACCCCAATGGTTCCCACAGCAGCAGGATGATCAAATAGACAATGAAGGTCGCGGCCGATCCTAAGGCCATCATCCACCCCATGATACGCGGGGCATTCGCAATTGGCAGCCACTGTAGTTGCAATGATTGGTTCACCGTCTCGTAATAGTGAAAACCTATCGAGCTAAGCATTGTTAGCGTCAAAATTCCGGTCAAAGATGGGTAGTAAGCCGTGATAGCAGTAGCGACCCCAAGCAGGACAAGGGACACCAGTCCCAACACTTGTTCGCGCACAAAGATAATGATTGCGATTACACCAACGGCCAAAAAACCGGGTATTTCGCGCACCGTGTGCAGCAATCCAATGTCGGAACCATCAAAATTAGCAACTTCAATTACAAAGTTGTTCAACAAGGCAGACCACGTATTGAACGCAATCGGCATGGCAAAAGCCATCAGGAACAACAATACTATAGGACGGCGCCAGCGCGGTAGTTTTTGCGCTTCAGCAAGTGTGACAGTTTTCAACATGCACCAGACCTACGCCCAAACATTGAGAAGGGAAATAGAGGAATGGCCCGTGCGAATACGGTGTCTCAAACTGCAAGAAAACAAATGAATTAATAGAAATTCTGCGGGTCGATATCGATTGCCAGTTTCAGATCACCCTTTAGTTTGACCTGCGCGGCCCAGCGCGACAAGGCACCTTGCAACGCGACTGTCTTTTCAGCCTTCACCAACATACGCACACGATGACGTCCACGCACACGGGCAATCGGCGCAGGTGCTGGTCCAAATATCTGCGCACCAACCGCACGTAGTGGACCATCCATACGGGCCAAGTGGTTCGCCAAATCAAAAACTTGCGGCAAGTCCGTGCCGCTGACGATGATTCCAGCCATGCGCCCATAAGGCGGCACGCCTGCAGCTTTGCGTTCAGCGGCTTGGGCCCGCCAAAATCCCTCTTCGTCACCCTCAAGGATCGAACGGATCACGGGATGCTCTGGCTGGTAGGTCTGCAACATCGCCGTACCCGGTTTTTCGGCACGTCCAGCGCGACCAGCAACCTGGCGCATCAATTGAAAAGTCCGTTCAGCCGCGCGCAAGTCAGATCCCTGAAGCCCTAAATCCGCATCAATCACACCGACCAATGTAAGGTTAGGAAAGTTGTGCCCCTTTGCAACCAGTTGCGTCCCAATAACGATATCCGCACCACCAGCAGCAATCGCTTCAATCTCAGCCTTCAACGCGCGGGCTGATCCATACATGTCTGAACTTAGCGTGGCGATACGTGCATCTGGAAAGAGCTCAGCCGCTTCCTCGCCCAAACGCTCCACCCCCGGACCAACAGGGGCCATGCGCCCCTCCGCATCACAAGACGGACATTTGGTTGGCATTTCTTTGCTTTCACCACATTGGTGACAAACCAGACGGTTCTGGAAGCGGTGCTCCACCATCCGCGCGTCGCAATCGTCACATCCTACTTGATGACCACATGCACGACATAACGTGATCGGCGCATAACCACGACGGTTGATAAACAGCATCGCCTGCTCACCCGCATCAATACGTTTTTGCACCTCGGATTTCAGGACTTCAGACACCCAACGATTGGCTGGCAATTTGGCGTCGCGCATATCAATCGTCTTCATTGTCGGCATAACGGCGGGACCAAAGCGCGAGGTAAGCTCAAGACGTTTGTATTTGCCACTTTCCGCATTGGCCCAGCTTTCCAAGGACGGCGTGGCAGAGGCCAGCACCACATGCGCCCCACAAATTGAAGCACGTAAAACAGCCATATCGCGGGCGTTATACAACACGCCCTCTTCCTGCTTATATGACGTATCATGTTCTTCATCGACCACGATCAATCCAAGGTTCTGATAGGGAAGGAACAATGCAGAGCGCGCACCAATCACCAGCTGCGCCTGTCCCTGCCCGATCATACGCCAGATTCGGCGGCGTTCGGTCATCGTCGCGCCAGAATGCCATTCTGCAGGCCGATGGCCAAAGCGTTCCTGCACTCGTTTAAGGAACTCAGCCGTCAGCGCAATCTCTGGCAACAACACCAACGCCTGACGCCCAGTGCGCAATGCCGCCGCCACGGCTTCTAGGTAAACCTCCGTCTTGCCGGACCCCGTCACTCCGCGCAAAAGCGTTGTGCCGTAGTTACCCGATTGAACCGCGCCCGCGAGGTATGCAGATGCTGTTGCCTGATCCTCTGTCAGTTCTTTGCTTGGTAGGCTCGGATCAAGGCGCGGGAACGGCAGATCGCGTGGGCTATCTTCTTCCGCCACAGCCCCTTGCTCAACCAACCCTTTGACCACCGAGGTTGTGACCCCTGCCAACTCAGCCAATTCTTTCAGCGTAAATGACAGATCGCCGTATTCGGCCAGCGTATTCAGGACCTTCTGGCGGGCATCAGTCATGCGCTCCGGCTCGGACGGTCCACGTCGATAAATTTTTCGCATGGACGGTGGATCACCCAACCCCGGTGCACGTGTCGCCAATCGCAGCATCGCGCTCATAGGCGTTAGGGTGTAATCTGCCGATCGGCGTAAAAAATCGCGCATTTCCAGCCGCATAGGCGCGGCATCAAGCACACGGTAAGCGGCGCGCACTTTTTTGATGTCCCAATCACCTTTGCCAGCACCCCAAACCACACCGATCACCTTACGCGGTCCCAACGGCACTTCAATAAATGCACCCAGATGGCAGCCACCCTCCGGTGCCTTATAATCCAACATGCGATCCAAGGGTTCGGCAGTCAGCACCCCAATCAAGGCACCCTCATCAAAATACTCTGGCCCGGTTTGGGATTGGCGCACGTCTTTGCTCCGGCTTCGGTTCAAGGCTTCAAGTTCTACAACGTGGGGTACATGCAATCGCAAGACAACACTACAGTACAATCGGCACAGTTAACCTAGCGTACCAAATGAGGGAATATCATCAGTTGAAATACCACCGCACTCTGAGAACAGTTGCCTGTAAATGCCTCACCCATTGTCAGCCTTATTCACCAGTACCCCGGCAATTTGCCTATACAGACCAGAAAACCCCCGCGATGAGGGAATGCTGGCCCAGCATGACCCCAGAAGTTTCAACCAAAAGGCGCAAATATCGCGCATTTTTGCACCAGTGCGTAGTAAAAATCGCTGCCACCGCCACCATGACGCGAAAACGCGCCACTTTTGCAATATTCCCGCCTATAAAAGTAAAAATTTTTAGATTTAAGACCGCGCACATGTTACATAAGCGCAAAATAATTAGAGGCCAACATGAGCAGTAGCCCGAAAATTGATGATACGTTGCGCGAAGCTATTATTTCGCAGCCAAACGTGATTCTGGACGACAAGGACCTAATGCAGGCGTTGATCGCTGCAAATGAGCGTGCAATGGGCGGCAATATTGTCGACCTGCGCGGCATTGCAATGGATCGCCTCGAAAGTCGCCTTGATAGGCTTGAAGACACCCACCGTTCGGTGATCGCAGCCGCATACGAAAACCTTGCAGGCACAAATCAGGTGCACCGCGCTATTTTGCGGATGCTGGACCCAATGGAGTTTGAAGCGTTCTTGCGCGACCTCAACGGTGCTGTCTCAGAAATTCTGCGCGTCGATGCCACAAAACTAGTTCTTGAGACCGTGCAAAGCGACTCTGAAAGTACAGTGGAGCGCTTGGGTGAAGTTCTGAGCGTTGCCGAACCCGGGTTTATTGATGATTATCTTTTAAATGGACGTGGGGGTCAGGTGCGCAAAGTGACCTTGCGCCAAGTGCAGAATTCATCTGAAATAATTTATGGCGAAAGTGCGGAATGGATCCGCTCAGAAGCCTGCCTAAAGTTAGATTTTGGCGATGGACGTCTGCCCGGCCTATTGGTCATGGGCGCAGAAGATCCGCATATGTTTGGACCACAGCAAGGCACTGACCTATTGGCCTTTTTCACGGGTGTCTTTGAACGCGCCATGCGGCGCTGGTTGTCTTGAGCCTGATCTCACCTGCTGCGCGTGATGCGCTACAGGAATGGCTCGACCATGAAAAATCGCTCAAAGGATCCGCAGAAAACACGGTAACCGCTTATGCGGGCGATGTGACTGAATTTCTCGCGTTTATCACTGGCCATAAGGGGGAATCCCAAGGCTTAGGAGCCCTTTCCAAAATCACAATCAGCGATATACGCGCATGGATGGCCAACAGCCGTGGAGCAGGCGTTGGACCTCGTTCCCTAGCGCGTAAGCTGTCTGCCGTTAAAGTGTTCTATCGTTGGCTTGCCGCGCGTGAAGGGTTCGAACCTACCGCCGTTCTACTCACGCGCTCCCCCAAATTTACCAAAAAACTACCCCGTCCGCTGGCCATTGATGCCGCGCGAGACATGATCGAAACTGTTGAAATGCAATCGCTTGAGCCCTGGGTCGCAGCCCGAGATGCTGCAGTGGTGACATTGCTGTGGGGCTGTGGCTTGCGGATTTCTGAGGCCCTTGCGCTAAAAGGGATAGACGCCCCCCTACCACAGATCATGCGGATCATAGGTAAAGGCGGCAAAGAACGGATCGTACCCGTCGTGGACGCAGCCCGCGCCGCGGTTGATGCATATGTCAAAGCCTGCCCGCACATGCTGACAGATGACGGCCCACTGTTTCGTGGCGTGCGTGGTGGCGTTTTATCCCCACGGGCTATTCAAAAAGCGATGGCATCAGCACGGATGCAACTGGGCCTACCAGCTACGGCAACACCACACGCTTTGCGCCACAGCTTTGCCACGCACCTATTAAACGCAGGTGGCGACTTACGCACGATCCAAGAATTGCTAGGACACGCATCACTTTCGACCACCCAAGCCTATACGGCAATCGACACTGCGCGATTGTTGGACGTGTATGACAACGCGCACCCCAAAGCCTAAATCAGTCTAAGCAGCCCAATATCACGTAAACGTTTATGCCCAGTCATCATTGAATCTGCCATTATAGATCCAAAGCATCGTGCAGATGCTCAATGTATATATATCACAACTCACACACGGGGACATTAACATGAACACACTCACTCGCATCGGTGCTGCAGCATTCGGCCTTGCACTTACAGCCACAACAGCCTTCGCCGAAGATTGTACAACCTTGACCGTTGAAGACCGCTTTGACCTAGAAGGCGAAGACATTGTGGCGCTTTATGACTGCCTGTCTGACAAGCTAGCCGCAGGCTATGCAAAAGAAGGTGACGCAGTCGGCGCGAATTTCCGTTCATGGGCTCCAACAGCCACGCGCCCAGCGATTCAAGGATCACACGGGACACGCATCCTAAACACCTTCGCCAACGATATCGCGGCGGAGCAATATCTAAAATTTGAAGACGAAGGCGTAACCATGCCAGTTGGTTCTGTTTTGGCCAAAGAATCCATCAGTCTTTCAATCAAAAAGAAAAAGGCGCGCCCCGGTCCACTTTTCATCATGACCAAAATGGAAGCAGGTTCGATCCCAGAAACAAACGACTGGCTCTACGCTGGCTTACAGCCAAACGGCAAAGTCATGAAAATCAAACAGTCTTTCTGCCATGATTGCCACGAAGCATATGAAGACTCTGATTATCTGGCCTACCCAGTCGAAGAAGTCCGTTTGGGCCAAGATCAGTAATAACTGAACACCACCGTTGAGTAGCCTTTTAGAAACCCGTCAATCCAATTGGCGGGTTTCGCTTTGCATTTCTCGCAACCTTGCGGCATGTAAGCACCATGACACCAAAAATTCGCGCCCTCTCCGTACACTTACTGACCGCCACTGGCGCAGTTTTCGCAATGCTAGCAATGCTGGCCGCAGTCGATTCCAGATGGGACCTGATGTTCCTTTGGTTGGTTGTTGCATTCTTTGTCGACGGAATTGATGGGCCATTGGCGCGTCACTACGATGTCAAAAAGAACGCCGCTGAATTTGATGGTGTGCTACTTGATCTGATAATTGACTACCTGACTTATGTCTTCATTCCTGCATTTGCATTGTTCAAATCTGGGCTTATGGATGGCTGGACAGGTTTGTTTGCGATCATCCTTATTACGTTTACATCTGTAATGTATTTTGCTGATACACGCATGAAAACTAAAGATAATTCATTCTCCGGCTTTCCAGGATGCTGGAACATGCTGGTCTTGGTTATCTTTGCGCTTGAACCAAACTTTTGGGTATCACTGGCACTTGTAACGATCTTAGCCGTTACAATGTTCCTGCCACTTAAATTCGTTCACCCAGTGCGCACAGAACGTTGGCGCGTGGTAACGTTGCCAGTGGCAATAGCTTGGACGTTCTTTGCAGGTTGGGCCGCTTGGGTCGATTTTCACGCCGAAAGCTGGGCGCACTGGGGTCTTGTGATCACCAGCGTTTATTTGCTGGGTGCAGGCGTCGCGCAACAAGCTATCCCAGAGCGCACAGCCAAAGCGTAACCACTAAATCAACAATCCTGCCGCGCCTTCATGGCGCAGCAGTGCAACCTTGGTTTCGACACCACCTTCACCTGAAAACCCTGTCAGGCCCTTAGCACCCATCACGCGGTGGCAAGGAATAATAATTGGGATCGGATTTCCACCACAGGCTTGTCCCACGGCTTGGGCTGGAACGCCCAAATCCTTGGCAATTTCGCCGTAGGTTCGGGTGTAGCCAAAGGGGATCGCAAACATCGCGGCACACACATCACGTTGGAAATCGGTGCCTTTGACGTTCATTGGCAAATCAAACGTCTCTAATTCACCACGCGCATAGGCCAACATCTGGGTTTCGGCAGCATGCAGAACATCGCTGTGATCATCAGCAGAGATGCCCCAATCAAGGCGCGTGATCTCTCCCGCTTCCTCCACAACACACAGCAGACCAAACTGTGTTTTAACGCTGCGCCGTTTGATCTGTGACATGCGGAACCCCTAAAAACGACAGACCAATCCTTGAATAGAAAAACCCCGCCCGATTATGGGCGAGGCTAGGATAATTTTCGACGATCGCCAAGGTGACTTAAGCTGTCGCCATCATGCCTTTTTCTTCAGCTAAGGCACGCATGCGCTCCTGAAGCTTTTCAAATGCACGCACTTCGATCTGGCGAATACGCTCACGGCTCACTTTGTATTGTGTGCTCAGGTCTTCCAGCGTGATCGCTTCATCGCTTAGGCGGCGTTGGGTCAGAATGTCTTTTTCACGGTCGTTTAAAACATCCATCGCTTCGGCCAACATTTCGCGGCGCACGGTCAACTCGTCATTGGCCTCATAATCGCCAGCTTGGTCGGCACTTTCGTCCTCAAGCCAATCTTGCCATTGCATGGTCCCCTCGCCCTCAGAGCCAACGGTCGCATTCAATGATGCATCCCCACCACTCATGCGGCGGTTCATGCTGATCACTTCAGTTTCCGTTACACCCAGATCATTAGCAATACGGGCCACGTTTTCTGGACGCAGATCACCTTCTTCAAGTGCACCAATGCGGTTCTTGGCTTTGCGCAGGTTAAAGAACAATTTCTTCTGGGCAGAAGTTGTGCCCAACTTCACCAAAGACCACGAACGCAGGATGTATTCCTGAATGCTCGCGCGGATCCACCACATGGCATAGGTCGACAGACGGAAACCCTTTTCAGGATCAAACCGCTTAACGGCCTTCATCAAACCAACATTGGCCTCTGAAATCACTTCGGCTTGGGGCAGACCGTAACCGCGATAACCCATCGCAATTTTAGCTGCCAAACGCAGGTGGCTGGTAACCATTTTATGGGCCGCGCCTGTGTCTTCTTTTTCAACCCAAGCTTTAGCCGCCATGTACTCTTCCTCAGGCTCCAACATTGGGAACTTGCGGATTTCTTGCATGTAACGGTTCAGGCCACCTTCTGGGGTTGGTGCCGGTAGATTTGCGTAATTAGCCATTGTCAGTCCCTCTCATTTGGGTGCCCATGTTTATGGGGTTAACATTGATATGGGTGCCGCGCAGACAGGTTTCAAGAGGTTGCCTATGCGATAATTTCAATATGGAGACACCAATTGCAAAGGCCAATGCTATGTCACACGCCTCACGTCTATGTGCACCATGTGACATAGGCGTAACAAACGAAGGCTTCGCTATTTGGCTGGAATCTCAAGTGCTGCGATCAAACGGGACATATCCGCAGGCATATCCGCCTCAAAGCGCATCATCTCGCCGGTCACTGGGTGTTTGAACCCCAAAACAGCCGCGTGCAGAGCTTGACGCTTGAAAACACCAAGCTCACGCAGACCATCATCACTAATTGATCCTTTAGGCAGCTTGCGCTTGCCACCATAAACAGGATCACCAACAAGGCCATGACCGGCATGGGTCATATGCACGCGAATTTGGTGCGTACGACCTGTTTCCAACCAACATTCCATCAAGGCAATCACTTCAGGCGCACCAAAGCGCTGAACCGTACGGGCGCGGGTCACAGCGTGACGCCCCCCCTGAAACAACACCGCTTGGCGCTGGCGATCTGTTTTATGGCGGGCCAGTTGGGTGGTCATCCGCAAAATATTGCTGGTTTCAAAGCTTGCGCCCTTAACGCCACGCAACCTTGGATCATTCGCATCAGGCACGCCGTAAACCAGCGCTTTATAGTAACGTTCAGTGCTGTGGTCTGCAAACTGGGCTGCCAAACCATGGTGCGCCGTGTCCGTCTTGGCTGCGACTAAGATTCCAGATGTTTCTTTATCAATGCGGTGCACAATTCCCGGGCGCTTCATACCACCAACGCCGGACAAAGTATCACCACAGTGGTGCATCAAGGCATTAACCAATGTGCCGTTCGGCGTACCAGGTGCAGGATGGACAACCATGCCCGCAGGTTTGTTTACTACAATCAGGTCGTCATCTTCATAGATCACATCCAACGGAATGTTCTCTGGCAAGATGTGGCTTTCTTCGGCCTCTGGCACGTCGATTTCAACATCAGCGCCCTCAAGAACCTTGGCCTTGGGATCAAGAACGACAACTCCGTTCACTTTGACAGAGCCATCCGTGATCAAACGGGACAAACGGGTGCGCGACAGCGATGCATCCTCTGGCACATCACGTGCAACCGCCTTATCAAGACGGGAGGGCGGAGCTTCGCTGATACGGAAACGAACTGAGGTGATCGACATGACAGATCCTGTTGAGCCCGCGAACTTGCGGTTTTTAAGACGGTTGGTGACAGTACTGACCGCCACCATGTTGATCGGCGTTGTAGTCGTGGTCGGGCTGCTTGTCACCCGCCTGTCGTCAAAAGGGCCAGACCTGCCCGAAATGATCACCCTGCCCGACGGATCAGAGGCGACTGCGTTCACGCAAGGGGACACATGGTACGCGATTGTAACGAGCGGGAATGAGGTCCTGATCTACAATCGGACGGATGGGACGCTAAAGCAGACGATCACGTTGGAGTAAGGGCTACTCGCCGCAATCGGTGTAGTTGCTTTGCACGCAGGCGGTCGCCATTGCTTGGCCTTTCGAAATTTCTTCGGGAGACATTGATTTGGCGAGGAACACAGACATCGCCTCTTGTTTACTTCCCGAACCCGTTGCGCTATCATCACTCACAGTATTTGATGCCGCTATGATAAACCACATTTGAGCAGTTACATTGTCGCGATCAACACCATACCCCATCATATACATGGCACCGAGTGAACGTTGAGCAGGGGCGAAGTTCTGTTTTGAGGCCAATCTAAGCAAACGTAAGCTCTCAGGAAAATTGCGACGCATGTCTTTGGAACCGACAAGCATGGCTCCAAGCTCTGCTTGCGCCACTGGATGTCCTTGATCAACTGCGAGTCTGTACCATTTTTCAGCCTCTTTGTAGTCCTTGGGAAAGCCGCCTGGATAATCGCCCCACAACCAACCACGGTACAGTTGTCCTAAGCTGACTTGCGCATCCGCGTCACCTTGTTCGGCAGCCACTCTTCAAACGCAGCTTTGTAATCGCCAGCTTGGTAGGCATCATTCCCCTTATAAAAATCCTGCGCAACAGCAACGCTACTTGAACAACAAACCAAACTCGCGGCTAAAAATAGGTTATGGAGAGCATTCATTCGGTAAATCCTTGTTACTACCCACCCAAATAATCACCTCACAGTTGAATTGTGAAGCCAAACCATAAAGGCTAATGATCAGATCTGAATGTAGGGGTAAGTGGTACCACCTCCTGGTCTCGAACCAGGGACCTCCTGATCCACAATCAGGCGCTCTAACCAACTGAGCTAAGGCGGCACTTGTGGGCTGATTAACCGCCCAAACAAATGAACGCAATACCTTTCAAACCAAATATTGCACCTCAATCTTATCAATCTGCCCGAAATGGATATTTCAAAGGGCATATCCGCGATCTTGCCAAACATAGTGCATGTAGATAGCACAGGCTCATCATTTCCGGAGAATACCCAATGGGCATCAATAAAGAACGCGACGTCGAAGCAAACATGCAAATCGGTCCAACCGACCTTGGCATGGTCCGCATTTTCATCGAATCGCAAGGCATCGAAGTTCCAATGGATTTTGAACCAGACGAAGCCGAAGAAATCGCAGAAGAGATTCGTGCTGCAGCTATGGCTGCCCGCACTGTAAAATAACTCAGAATTTAGGGCTGCGGACACAACAGTTCGCATCCCTAACGAAATCCTAAGGAGGCGCGCATAAATATCTGCGTGATCGATCCTTCAAGGTTTCCAGACTTGTCGTAAACATAATGGCCAAACGGCTGAGTGATTGTTGGGCTACACCCCCAATTACCAGCCACTGATGTCACCGGTGATATTCAGCTGCGGTTTGACAGCCGCAATCCATGTGCCACGCAAACATTTCAGCGGGCCCGCTTATCATTCAACATACTTGGTTGTCGCAATGACGACCCTACAGATCCCCCGAACGCCAGATTGGCATCGGGGCAATCGGCGTCTGACTACCGCAACACCCCTTGCCCCCGCCCTTCGCACGCCCTACCTAAGGGGAGACGGGTTCTGCTCTCTCTGTGATCGGTTATACATTCCAGAGGCCTTAAGCAATTCCTCGGCCGCTGGCTCTGTTCGGACCCTGGTTCGATTACCTGGTGACCACCTGTACATACAGGTCCCCCGGAATACAGAACCAAGCGTTTGTAGTGGTTCCCGTCACTTACCCTACAGTATCAGCCGCCCACGGCATTGCGCACCATTTGCCAATATTGGTCCTGCACTTCGTTTAGGCTAAGGCGGCCTTCGCTACGAAACCATGTGTTCACACCCGTTAGCATCGCGATCACTGCAAATGTTGCGATCTTTGCATCCTTAACAGTCCAAGCGCCGCTTGCTTGCCCTGCGATCAGAATGTTCTGAAGGCGGTTTTCGTATTGGCCACGCAGGTCTTCGATCAAGGCAAAATTTTCAGGCGTCAGATTACGCAGCTCCATATAG